>ERZ1034687.536-NODE-536-length-23967-cov-7.364670_pt1 | contig 23967 bp, 20 predicted proteins | sample MGYA00520704_ERZ1034687 | MGnify/ENA primary metagenome ERZ1034687 (study PRJEB33766, sample SAMN09781762) | gut metagenome | biome: gut microbiome | host: Homo sapiens | place: Madagascar | study: EMG produced TPA metagenomics assembly of the PRJNA485056 data set... | reverse complement strand
GATATATTTTATACTTTTTGTTGTATTCTATAATATAACATTTCTTTTGAAAAAATCAATAAAATCTTTCCTTGAGTTTCCGCATTTTTATCCACAAAGCCCCGTTTTCATAGTCATAGTTATAAACAACTTTTTAAAAATGCCCAAAATATAAGGAATCCTTTCCTGTTTTGTAGTAAAATTAAGGTATCTAATCAAAAAGACACTAAACAAAAAAGAAGGACTCCTTATGATTTATTCTACAACAAATACTTATACTTTGAAACGAGAAATTTTAACTTTTTGCAAAAAAAATTTCAAAACATCTTTTCAAACCAGATAGAAGGTTTTGTGCTGATATGACCTATGGCATACTCGCCTCGCAGAGCTGTCTTCTGACAGATATTGTTGACCAGCTTCATGAAAATTCAAAAAAGGTTAATTCTGTGGAGCGTCTCACCAGACACCTTAACAGAGGGATTTCCAAAGATGCACAGAAGTCATATCTGCCTTACGTTCGTACCATGGTTTCAAAAGATCCTGTCATCCATATCGATGATAGTGATATTATAAAACCGGAAAGCCGCAAGTTCGAGGCACGTGGACTTGTTCGCGATGATTCTAAAAGCACTAATACTAAAACAATTTATGAAACTCGATTCACTAAAGCAGGATTACGTCATCCGCCTGAAATCCAACCGTAAGCTTTTTTATCACAATAAATGGGTCATGGCCACAGAACTTAGGAACCGAAGAAAATGGAAAGTCCGTATGCCATTGTATTACAAAGGTAAGACCCACGATGCATATTTGTCTCATGTAAAAGTTCAGATAACCGCTTCTAAAAAAGATATTTACCTGGTGCTCGTCTATGGTTTAACAAAACATCCAATGATGCTTGCAACCAACAAGGAAATCAAATCAAAAGAGGATGTGATTGCGGTTGCAGAGAATTACTTAATGCGTTAAATTTTTATATTACCTTATGCATGGCATTTCTGGCTCATATTTCAATGAAATCAGAAACCAATATGCTAAAGGTATCTCCGGCATACTCTCGTATGCAAAAGAAGGCGTCAAGCTATGGTTCCGGATAAAACGTCCGGCATATCGTCAACTCTGCCTTAAGCTGACCTCTTAGATAGATAAAAAAATATTTCTCCCAAAGCTCGGCTCTGGTGGGGCTTATTAAAGTACCTCTAATCCAGAAACTGCTGTTCAAATCAATCAAAAATTTTGCAGATTGGTACTTTGGAAGGCTGTGTTCATTTTAGAATTGCATTCTGCGGAAACTCAAGGTATAATCATCCCATCCATTCTTATCTTTAGGTTAGATAAGATAGGTATTATTCATACCTTTCAGTTTTATTACCTTGTCCTTTGGACACTCCAAGACAACCAAAAAAGGCATCCCTTGACCCGTAATAATGGTTAAGGAATGTCCTTTTTACGATAATAATCTGTATTTTCAACACACAATACTACTTATCCACAGTCATATGATTTGAAAATTTCTGCATAATTACATTTCCTTTAGCAACATATTTTAGTGCGTTTGTATCAAGTTACCACTTATATCGATCTCTAGGAAACCGCAATCCATGAATTCCAATTTCCTCACACATTGAAGATAATATCTTTAAAATCTCCTCTCTCGTGAAATCGAACCATTCTTCTAAATTTCTGTCATTAAAGCAGTACATTACATCACCTTCACCATACGTGGAATATGCACCTTCCTTTTTCGCTATTCTTAGACGTTTTCTTAAGGCAACTAACATATCATAAATTGTATCAAATTTTTCTCTCCACTCTGAATTTACAATGACAGATTTTCCCTCTGCCTTCTTCAATATACTTCCATCTCTTGTCCTAAGTACACCTGTATTCAATGCAATAATAGTATCTTCGATAGCCTTATCAAAATCTTCCATTCTTCCTTCCATACATATTCTATCTTGAAATGCTGGCCTATCAAAGCATTGTACATAAAATCTTATAAGTTATTTATCTTTATCATTTTTACCTACTGTTGCATCTTCTAACTCTAAAACAGCCAATTGTTCTGAAATATCTTTCCATTTTTTCAATTTATCAACTGTATATCTCATTTCATCGGAATCTATCAATTTGGAACAAGATTGACATAACCATATACCATTTTCAAAAGATTTTCTCTCCTGTGCCGTCATGTTTTCATCATATCTCGGTCCGCCTTTTGATGCTGCTGTAATATGAGATGCAACCCCTATATTTATGATATTAGTTTTCTCTACTCCCGCTCCACGCGTTGCTTTTCTACAATTTGGATTGCTACATTTCCATCCAACCCTATTTGCTAACAAATCCTTTACAGATTGTGAAAAATCATCTCTCATGAATTTATCCTCTATGGTTCTTGACCTATTATCTTTCTTAAACAATATTTATAGTTCATCTACAATACACACCAATCAATTGCAATAGCACATCCTATACAATTCCGAAATGCTTAAACGCCTGCATAATTGCTTCTTCCTTCTCCGGTGTGCATTGTGGCTGTCTCGCATTCTCTGACTCAGGCAGATTAAAATTCTCTCCCACGTCCAGTCCGCATTTCTTCTTAATCTGTGCAATATACAATGAAGAAACCTTCAGTCCTGTCTGTTCGAGTACATAAGCCTTTATCTGCTCGTAAGTTGCTTTTCCCATGAACTCTGATAAATCCATATCCTCCAACGAGAAGTCAACCTTCACTTTCCTGCTGTCGACCATTCTCCGTTCCACTTCGGTCCGTGCTGAGCAAAGGTCCACCGGACCTTTAGCGCCCTTGGAAAGTAGAACCACGCACTCCACATGCCCCGTCCACCCGAACATATCCACTGGCTGACATTCCACAACGCGGTAGCCTTTCTTCTTAAAAAGCTGCAAATCCCTTGCGAGGCTTTCGGGACCGCAGGAAATGTATACAACCTTTGAAGGAGCCATTTTGCACACCGAATTGATGAATTTCAAAGAACTGCCGCTTCGTGGTGGGTCCATAAAGACAACGTCATATTTACGTCCTAAAGCCGCCTCCTTTTCCATATGTTCCCCCGCATCTCCTGCCATGAATTTCACATTTTTCAAATTGTTGAGTTTACAGTTTGTAAGGGCATCCTTTACTGCGTCACGGTTAAGCTCAACGCCCGTTACCGACAAAGCATTATCGGAAGCACAGATGCCGATAGTACCGATTCCGCTGTATGCGTCAAAAACATTTTCCTTTCCCGTAAGCCCGGCATAATTGATGGCAGTTCCGTAAAGCTTCTCGGTCTGGGCATGATTAACCTGATAAAAAGATTTTGAAGATATGCGGAATCTTTTGCCGCAAAGAATGTCTTCAATATAGCCCTTCCCGTAAAGCGTTTCCTCCTTTTCGCCAAGAACCATGCTTGTACGCTTTGAATTAACATTCATTACGATTGTGGTGATTTCGGGATGCTCCGAAGTAAGAGCTTTGATAAAATTGCTTTTGGATGGGAAAATATTTTCACCAACCACAAGTGTAACCATAATTTCACCTGTAACTTCCGCCGTTCTTATGAGAATATGCCGCAAAAATCCTCGGCCGGTATCCTCGTTATATGGTCTGTATTTAAAAGATTTCATCAGCTTTATTACAGTGGCAATGATGGCATCGGCTTTTTCATTGTCAAGCAGACACTTATCAATAGGTACTATTTTGTGGCTTCCCGCCTCGTAAGTTCCGGCGTAGATATTGCCCTTTCTGTCGCCACCCACAACGGCATGAACTTTGTTACGATAAAAATACGGCTCATCCATTCCGATAATTTTATTAACCTTGCAAAAAGGTCTTATAAGCTTCTCAATCATTTTCTGTTTATATTCAAGGCTCTCGCTGTATTTTTTGCCCATATGGACACAGCCACCGCATTTGGCTGAATATCTGCATTTATTCATATCAAATTCCTTCCTCCGTGAATTCAGGTATAAAACTTTCCTTTGCTGTCCCGCCCTCTTGGATAAATCCGTTGGTAACACCGATGTCTATGGCATAATCCACCAGACGGTCATACTCTTTTTTCCGCACTTTTCTGTTAAGCTCCGGATATTTATCGCCGATTCCTTCCATTGGTGTATACTGGTTCATTATGCTTATAAAAATATCATCCCTGTAAGTATCGTACAAATATTTTATCACATTTTTGCTGTCGGAAAGACATCCGGGTAAAAGCAAGTGCCTTACGATTACACCCTTTTTCATAATACCGTCATCATCGAATTCAGGCGTACCGGCCTGTCTGACCATTTCGCCGATTGCTTTTTTAGCAGTTTCAAAGTAATCCGGAGCTTTAGAATATTTCTTAGAAAGTTCCGAAGAAACATACTTAAGATCGGGAAGGTAAATATTGACTAATCCCTCAAGGCTTTTTATTGTATCCACGGACTCATAACTCCCCGTATTATATACAATAGGCAGTGTAAGTCCATTTTTCTTTGAAAGGATAATGCTCTCCCTGATTGACGGAACAAAATGGGTAGGCGTGACCAGGTTGATATTGTGCGCACCCTTATTTTGAAGCTCCAGAAAGATTTCCGCAAGTCTTGAAACCGTGACAGGCTTGCCTACTTTAGATTCCGCAAGAACTGAATTCTGGCAGAATACACATTTCAGGACACATCCCGTGAAAAACACTGTTCCCGATCCACGGGTTCCCGATATACAGGGTTCCTCCCACATATGAAGTGCCGCCCTGCCGCACCTGATTTCACTGGTTTCCCCGCAAAAACCTTTCTCTCCGTTGTCCCTGTCAACCCTGCATTTTCTATTGCAAAGACCGCATCCTGTATTTTCCAAAAAAACACCTCTGTTTACATTATTTTTACATTGCATAATCCAATATACCTATGATAATATTTTTAGAGGATTTCGTCTATAACGATTTCTGATGATATGCCCCTATGGCATTACAAATTAGGAGGAAACAAATGGATAACAAACAAAAAGACGGCATTTACAATGCCAGGGAACTTGGCGCTCCTAAGACTGTCATTCTCGGACTCCAGCACATGTTTGCTATGTTCGGTTCAACAGTATTAGTCCCAATTCTTACCGGACTCAGTGTATCGACTACACTTTTATTCGCAGGGCTTGGTACATTAATTTTTCACTTCATCACTAAGAGAAAAGTACCTGCATTTCTTGGTTCATCATTCGCTTTCTTAGGCGGATATATGGCAATCGCACCGCTGCTTCAAGATGCTAACGGCAACTTTACCGTATCTAATCCCGCACTTCCATATGCGTGTGCAGGTGTTGCAGTTGCAGGTCTTGTATATCTTATACTTGCACTTCTTATCAAAATATTCAGTGCCAGCAAGGTAATGAGATTTTTCCCACCGATAGTAACAGGTCCTATTATAATTGCAATCGGTCTTACACTGTCACAGTCAGCTGTAAACAGTTGCTCTACCAACTGGTGGATTGCTCTTGTAGCTATAGTAGTAGTTATTGTATGTAATATATTCGGAAAAGGAATGATTAAGATTATTCCAATTCTTATCGGTGTAGTTGCATCTTATGTTGTTGCTGCAGTTACAGGTAATGTTGATTTCTCGGGAGTTAAGGAAGCTGCATGGGTTGGCGTCCCTATTGTAAAAGATTCAACCGTATTTTCCATTTTCGGAAAAGGATTTGACAGTTCATTATTAATTACATCAATTATTACGATTGTACCTATTTCCCTTGCTACAATTGTTGAACATATCGGAGATATTTCAGCCATTTCATCAACAACAGGCATTAATTATATTAAAGATCCGGGACTTCATCGTACCCTCACAGGTGACGGCATTGCAACAACCGTTGCATCGCTTTTCGGTGCCCCTGCCAATACAACATACGGTGAAAACACAGGTGTACTTGCTCTTTCTAAGGTATATGATCCATTTGTAATTGAAATAGCCGCAGTTTTTGCAATTCTTTTCTCATTCTGCCCTAAATTTGCCGCAGTAATCAGTGCTATGCCATCTGCTACGGTTGGTGGTATATCCCTTGTGCTTTATGGTATGATTTCAGCAGTCGGTGTAAGAAATGTTGTGGAAAACAAAGTTGACTTTTCAAAGTCAAGAAATGTTATTATTGCTGCTCTTATCCTCGTTCTTGCAATCGGAATAAATTACAGTGCCGCAGGTGCAATAAGCTTTACCATTAAAGATGTAACAATAAGTCTTTCAGGTCTTGCCGTAGGTGCCATTGTCGGTATTCTCCTCAATGCAATTCTTCCGGGCAAAGACTACAAATTTGAAGATGACGAACCTAATGATACAGGTGTAAATTTTCAGGTAGGTGACGATTTTGCCGAAGATTCAGGGAATGCAAAATAGAATAAAATAACTAAAAGGCAGGGTGTGCATTACCCTGCCTTTAATTTTTACCTTCCGGCAAATTTGGTTCCGATATAATTCATTATTACATCTACACATTTATCCCTGCCGATTCTGTCACTGTTAAGTGTCATATCGTAATTCACAGGATTTGTCCAGTAATTGCCTCCTGTATAGAAATTGTAATAATCAGCTCTGTATTTATCGGTCTTTTTAATAAGGTGATTAGCCCTTTCCTCTGAAATATACATCTTACTCATAACAGATTTTACACAGGCTGCTCTCGGTGCTTCTATATAAATACTTATTACATTATCAAAATCTTTAAGTACAAAATCAGCACATTTTCCGACAATTATACAGCTTTCGGTTCTCGCAAGTTCCCTGATAATCTCTGCCTGAATGTTAAAAAGATTGGTATCTGATACAAAAGCTTTTTCATGAGGCTCCAGCACATTACTAAAAGGGATTTTATGTAAAAGTTTGGCTACCTTGTTGGACCTTAATTTCTCATCACTGTCTACAAAAAGACTTTCGTCAATCCCGCTTTTGTCGGAAGCCAACGTAAGGATCTGTCTTTCGTAACACGGTATGCCAAGCCGTTCTCCTAATTTAGTGGCTATTTCTTTTCCGCCACTGCCAAAGCCTCTTGCTATGGTAATTACAAAATTATTCATAACAAAATCTCCCTTCTGTTTTTATTCTGCATCTGCTTTTAATACCGCATTCAACATAACGGTTGCACCCTCTGTACAATGTTCAGGCTTGGAATATTCAGGTTCGCAATGTGAAAGTCCGTCTTTTGACTGAACAAATATCATTGTTGTAGGAAGCATATATGAGGCAAACTGTGCATCATGTCCTGCTCCGGAATGAATATACTGATGGCTTACACCACATTCTTCTGCCGCTTCTTTTACATAAGATACCAATTTCTTATCCCAGTAAACCGTATCACGGTTCCATGCCTTTTCTACTTCACAGGTGCATCCTGCCCATGTCTTTCCGGCACAGCTCTTAACAATCTCAAGAACTTTCGCAAGGACTTCCGGCTTTTCATGTCTTGCATCAAAAGAGAAATCAAAGTAATCCGGTACGCAGGTATGTACGCATGGATGACATACTACCTCACCTGTTGTATATACAAGTTCAGGATAACCAAGTTTATCAATTTCTTCGTGAAGATAAACAAGTGCTTCAGATGCTGCAAGAAAAGCATCTTTTCTTTTTGGCATTGGGAATGTACCTGCATGGGTTGTCTGTCCGTAAAATTTAAGTCTGTAGTTAAACATTCCGAGTACACAATCAACAACGCCTATGTCATTGCCTGCATCCTCAAGGATAGGTCCCTGTTCAATATGTGTTTCAAACATATAAAGATACTTTTCAGGATTAAGACGGTATTTTTTATCCCCTTTAAAACCTGATTTTTCAAGAGCTTCACCAAATGTACTTTTATTATCAAGAATACTTTTTGATGCCATCATATCTTCATATCTGAACTTGCATCTGATATCCTCAGGAAGATAATCGTAGCATACAATTCCTGAACACATCATTGCAGGCGGATAAAGAGAACCCTCCTCGTTAGTCCATATCATTGCCGTAAGCGGATGTTTGTGTGGAATATTATTTTCAACTACTGTTTCAAGGACTTCCATCGCTGACATTACACCGAGGATACCATCGTAATTACCGCCGTTTTTAACGGAGTCGCAATGGGAAGCCATTACAATTCTTTTTGCATCTTTATCCGAACCCTCAATTGTAGCATAAATATTTGCCACATCATCAATTTCAATAGTTGCGCCTATTGCTTTCATTCTTTTAATAAATTCGTTTCTTGCACTTATTGCTGCCTCTGAGAGGGAATATCTTGTAATTCCGCCGTGACCTGCATCACCGAATTTACTCATTGTACTTATTTTATCTTTCATTCTTTCAAGACTACATGTATACATAACTAACACCATCCTTAAATATTTACTCTTGTGCCTTTTGTGATTGCTTCAACAGGGCACACTACTTTACACAACTGACATCCGACACATTTTGACGGATTCATTACTACATTACCTTTTTCATCAATCCTGAGGGCCTGATGGCCTGCATCGTAACAGGAAAGATAACATCTGCCGCAGGATACGCATTTTTTTCTGTCAAACTTAGGATATTCAATGCTTTTTCTGTTTAAATTCTCTGCAGGAAGTATGTTAGGAAGTGCCTTTCCCACAATATCTTTTACCGAACCGTAACCGCTTTCCCAAAGATAGTTTTTCATTCCGTATATAAGGTCATCTATAATCCTGTAACCATACTGCATAACGGCTGTTGTAACCTGTACCGTTTCACATCCAAGTGCCATAAATTCTGCCGCATCTTTCCATGTTTCGATTCCGCCCATGCCGCTTACCGGTATATCTTTTAGCATATCATTTGCTTTCATATCATGTATAAAACGTAATGCTATAGGTTTGACGGCTTTTCCGGAATAGCCTCCCACCGCTGATTTGCCTGATACATCAGGTCCCGATGCAAAAGTATCCAGGTTGATATTCATAATACTTTTTATTGTATTTATTGCCGCTATTCCCGTAGCACCGTTTTCAATCGCCGCAATTGCCGGAACTTCCATATTTGTAATATTCGGGGTCATCTTGGCAAGAATAGGAAGTGTTGTTCCTCTCCTTGTTGCTGCAGTATATCTGATAACCAGATCTTTGTTGGTTCCTACGTCACTTCCAAGACCCTCACCACTCATGTGGGGACAGGAAAAATTACATTCTATTATATCTGCACCTGCTTTGGTACACACATCTGCCAGATATGTCCATTCCTCTTCATTGCGTCCCATAATTGAGGCGATAATGACTTTTGCAGGGTAATGTTTTTTTAATTCTTTCAGATATGAGAGGTTTTCCTCCAATGTGTGGTCTGATATCTGCTCAATGTTTTTAAATCCGATAAAAGGATTATCTTCCTTTTCGAGCGTATCAAATCTTGGCGATACTTCTTCCGGAACAAAATTTCCTATTGTTTTAAAAGCTACACCTGCCCAGCCCATATCAAAGGCTTTGGCAACCATTTCGTAATTACTTCCTACTATTGATGAAGATAAAAAGAAAGGATTCTCACAGTGCACTCCACAAAAATCAATGGATAAATCTACATCCTCTGCATTATTTTCTGCGGGGGTAAGTTCTGAAATCACTTCACATATCCTTACGGGATTACCGAGTTTTAATCTGTTGCAATTCTTTTCACATTCTTTTGTCATACAGGTTTTACATGGGTTGTTGTGAGGAATAAGTTTTCTGGCTCTTGCCTCATCATTAAACCTGAGTGATCTTATTATTTCCGCTGCTCTTACCCCGTTAGGACAGGATTTCTCACATGGACCATTGAGGCAGAGAAAGCATCTGGATGTTTCTTCTTTTTCAATTATTGATTCATACGCCATTATAAAAATCCTCCTTTCATCTCACTTACTTTGCTGCTTTTCTCTTGATATACTTACCATCTCCCGGATTACCTACATATTCACCATTGTCATATACCAATTTTCCTCTTAAATATGTCTGTACAGGATATCCGTGAAGTTCTTTTCCTTCCCATATTGTATGGTCATAATCAGAGTGCATATTGCTTACGCTGATAGTAAAATCTTTGTCTTTGTCATAAATTACGATATCTGCATCTTTTCCGATTGCTATTGAACCTTTGTTTTCACATCCGAAAATTTTTGCCGGGTTAGTTGAGCATAACTCAACAACTCTTTCAAAACTCAGTTTTCCGCTGTTGGCTGCATCAAGCATATATGGATAAAGATTTTCAACACCTGCACATCCGTTTGGAACCTTTGTAAAATCATCCTTGCCCCAGTCTTTTTCATAACTCTGGAATGGACAATGGTCCGTTGCAACCGTGTCAATATATCCTGCTTTGAGTGCTTTCCAGAGAGCATCCTGGCTTTCCTTGCCCTTCATAGGAGGTGAACAGATAAAGTTTCTTCCGTCCTCTCTCTTATATACATCACAGGTAAATTCAAGATACTGAGGACAGGTTTCAACATATACCTTATGTCCTTCCTCTTTTGCCTTTATGCAGGCTTCAAGACCTTCTTTGTCAGCCATATGCACGATATAAATAGGAGTTTCAAGGTGTGATGCCCAATGTACAGCTCTTTTATCAGCCTCAGCTTCCACAAATTCAGGTCTGCTAAGGTAGTGGTACCATGCCGAAGTCTTACCTTCTTTTAAAAATTTTTCTGTGTATAAATCAATCAGATCAGGATTTTCCGCATGAACATTAATCATTGCACCAAGTTCTTTTGCCCTTAAAAGAAGTCTTGTAAGGGTTGCATCATCCACCATCATATTTTCTTTTTTATATACAAGGAAACACTTAAAACTTGTTATTCCTTTTTTAACCGCTTCTTCCATTTCATCAAGGATTGCTCCTCCGTTTAAATCGGTTATACAGCAATGAAAGGCGTAATCAACGCAGGCTTCCTTTGCAAGAACGTCGTTTTTTTCTCCACAAAGACCGAGAATTGTCTGTCCCTTATGCTGTACAGGATAATCAAAAATTGTTGTAACGCCGCCACATGCTGCAGCTCTTGTTCCTGAAAGATAACTGTCTGCCGAAACCGTTCCGCCAAAAGGCATTGCCATATGTGTGTGTACATCCAGTGCTCCGGGAAGAACCAGTCTGCCACTTGCATCAACTACTTTTTCTGCTTCAAACGGTAAATCTTTTCCTATTGCCACAATCTTTCCGTCTTTAACTGCCACATCGGCTGCAAAACTTTCTTTTGCCGTTACAATGGTTCCTCCTTTTATCAATAAATCCATAATCATTACCTCTTTTCTATAAGTAAAGAAGCCCCGGGATGTTATCTGCAGGGCTCCTTTGCCGGTTATATATGTAAATTATTTTGTGAAATTAGCTAACTTATATACAAGCAGCAGTCCTGATCTCTGGAATATCTGTGATACTTCAACAAGATTCATACCACCTGCATTTGCTACAGCAAGGTTAGTTACCCATGTAACACCGAAATCAACTGTTCCGTTATTTACGGCTGTTGTTTCTGAAATATCGCCGCCACCTGATACAATTTCAACATCAAGTCCGACTTCGTCATAGTAGCCTTTTGCTTTTGCTACATAGTAGCCCATGAACTGTGCATCAGGAAGCCACTTAAGCTGGATTGATACTTTGGATTTTTCTACATTAAACTTACCGTCGCAATCTTTAATTGCTTCCATAAATGATGTATCCCTGATATCATCAAGTGTCATATTAGCAAGCTTATCTGCTGCTGCACTGTCATCAAGTTTTACATACTGCTTTGCAATATCCAGTGTCTGCTTCATGGCTTCTTCATCCATGTTGCCTAACTCTGATACTTTATTGCCCTTCATATCTGTGGATACAAGTTTTTTAACTTCTGATGCCATAAATTTCTGATGATCTGCCGATACTGAAGAACCTGCTTCAAAACAAATCTCTGCTGCCTCTTCAGGGTCTGCACAGGCATCTGCCCATCCTTTTAATGATGCATAAAGAAATGCCTTAACTGTTTCCGGATTGTTCTTAGCAAAATCTTTTGTACAGAAAATCATGTCCTCAAGCATCGCAACACCTTCATCATTCATATCAATGGTGCCGACTGTGTCACCGTATTTGTAGCCTCCGTCATAGTCATTGATTACAAGACCATATTCGTTATAGGTCATTGCTGAGGCAAGTGTAATCGAATCATCATCAAAACCATCCATTGTAAAATCCTGACTTAAATAAGAAGTTGGAAGCCCATACTTTGCAAGTAATGCAAGTATCTCGTATTCATTTCCAAGTCCCCAGTTACCGACTTTTCCTTCTGCGGCAGCTGCTTTAATGATTTCTTCCGAGGTCATCTGTGTTTTCTGTTCATCTTTTGACTCTGCAGGAGTTGACACGCCTGTGTCTGATGTTGCAGGTGTCTTTTCACTTTTACCACATCCTGCAAGGCTTGCACCTATAAGTGCCAAACTACCTGTAATTGCTGCAAATTTTCTGATTCCTTTTCTCATAAATTTTTCCTCCTATAACTTAATATTTATTTAATCAGGAAGCACGATATCGTTTTCCCAAAAAAATCTTTTGAATAATCATAAGAACAACATACATCAGAATTCCTAATACACAGGCAACTGTTATATATGCCCATGCTGTTGAATACTGTGCAAGAACTATGTTTTCCCTGATTTTTCTGCCGACGCCTACAATGTATTCTGCAAAATATTCACTGACTATAGCACTGATTATGCTGGATGGTACTGCCACCTTCAAAGCTGTGAATATGTATGGTACACTGTTTGGTATCCTCAGTTTAAAAAGAACTTTCATTCTTCCTGCTGCCACAGTTCTCATAAGATCTTCCGAATATGGTTTCAGCTCCGTAAGTCCTCTGAATGCGTTTATGCTCATATTGGCCATGCTGACTATTGCTACCACAATTGTTTTAGCTACCATTGAACGGAAATTTGCATCACTGCTTACGTCCTTCGTCCAATTGGTCATTACAGGTGCAAGAGCTACAATGGGAATTGCGTTAAAAGCTGCCACGATTGTTACCCCGCTCTTCATCCAAAGAGGAAAGACGGAAGCGAGAACAGCTATCAGATAACCGGCTAATACACCAACTGCAAGACCGATTAATGCAACTGTCATGGTTGCTTTGATGTCAACTACAATCCTGCTCCAGTTCCCTGTGATAATATGACCAATTCGACTCGGGAGTGGAAGAACAAATGTGTTTGTATTTAAAATCTTATGGAGTATTTGAAACTGCCATAGAAGATAAATAACCAATCCTAATAAAACGGGTAAAAATATACTTTCTGCTGCCAGAAATTTTTTATTTTCGTGAAGCCTCTTAAAAAGACTTTTCTTTCTTTTAATCTTTCCTGTCATGCTTTAGCCCTCCTTTTCCTCTTGTTAGGTAAAATAAGGATTTCAAGCCATCCCATAAGTCTGGAACTTAAAATACCGATTATCGCACTGAAAAATACGATTATCCAGAACACATATATTGACATCGCGTGTTTCAATGACTGGGATAACATACATCCCAGGCCTCCGTCCCCCTGAAGTGTGTCTACAAGGATTGACGCTGTGATTGCCATAGGTGCTGCAATTTTCAGTCCTGTGAAAAAATATGGAATTGAATATGGAATAAGAACTTTTCTGTAAATTGTGGCTTTGCCTGCCGCGTATGTATACATAAGTTCATATTTTTCTTTTTCTACCGCATTAAATCCTGCAAGAGTATTTGTAGCTACCGGATAGAATGTAAGTATTCCCGCAATTACAACACGGCTTACGTTAATATCTCCGGTTATTGATAAAATGATAGGTGCCATACCAAGTATAGGAATCATCTGGATAAGCATAAGATAAGGAAAAAGCAGTTTTTCTACTATTCCTGACATCTTCATGACAAGCGCTAACAGAAATCCGAATGCAGTTCCTGCAAGGAATCCGTATAAAGCTCTTAAAAGCGTCATTCCCGCACTTGAAAGTACAACCTGAAGTGCAGTTTTACCGCCTGCCACCTTTTTGCTGCTTATGATGGCTTCCCATATATTTTTGAGGTGAGGCAAAATATTTTCAGGCGTTCTTTTTGTCAAATCCATTTTTCTTGCACCCATTTCCCAGAAAAATACGAGAATACCAATCCATAAAAGCATTGATATCATTGTGGGTACAAAACTTGGCATTGATGATAATTTCTTTTTCATACGCTGCCTCCTTCAAAACTGTTTCTGACTTTCTTTACAAGTTCGTTAAATTCAGGTGATTCTTTCATGTCCAGATTTCTTGGCCTTGGCAGGTTAATATCAACAACTGCCGAAAGTCTTCCGGGATGTGGTGACAATACACATACCCTGTCTGATAAAAATACGGCTTCCTGAATGTTATGGGTTACAAAGAGAACTGTCTTATTTGTCTTTCTCCAGATTCTTAACAAATCTTCGTGAAGCTTTTCTTTAGTAAATTCATCCAGTGCCGAGAACGGTTCATCCATTAAAAGAATTTCAGGTTCAATAGAAAGTGCCCTTGCGATATTTACTCTTTGCTGCATACCGCCTGATAACTGTCCCGGAAAATGTTTGGCAAAAGCTGAAAGACCTACCATTTCAAGCATTTCCTTTGAACGTGCCCTTCTTTCTTTTTTTCTGAATCCCATAGTCTCTAACGGAAGCTCTATATTCTGTTCAATGGTTCTCCAGTCAAAAAGCACTGCACTCTGGAATACAAATCCGAATTTCCTCTGAAGTCTTATTTCCCTTGGTGTCATTCCGCTGATTCTTACCGTTCCTTCTGTAGGTTCAAGAAGATCTGCTACCATTCTAAGTAACGTTGTCTTACCACATCCGGAAGGACCTAAAAGGGAAATAAATTCACCTTTATAAATATCAAGATTAACTCCGGTAAGTGCTTTTACGTCATTTCCGCTGTTGTCTTTGAATGTCATTCCCAAGTCTTTAATACTGATTTCAACATTGTTCATAGCAAAACCTCCTTTATATTAAAAAAAACGCCGGACATAGGATTCTCTATCTTACAGACTCCTTTGTCCGACGTTTGTATTTGCCTTATTTAGTATGTTTGAAGTATATCCAACTGATAATATGTTATCAATACGCTCCGGCACAAAACGTTTTGTGCTTCGGCACATATTGTTAAATCAGTTTCTCATATATTTCAATACAATCTGTTTTGGTTACCTGCTTTCTTGTATTGGCAGGACTTCCCGATGCAATGGCATCTTCTGCCATTTTCTCAATTACTGCATGGAACTTATCTCTGTCTATGCCATATTCTTTGAGTGTCGGTACTTCACAGGCTTCACATACCTCCGATAATTTTTCAAGGAATTTCTTGGCTGCCATTTCGTCAACATCATCCTTTGTTGCTGCTCCGACTGCCCTTCCTAAATCTGCAAATCTCTCATATGCTCCGTCCAGTGCAAAACCGATACATTCCTTTAACAACATGGCATTTGACAGTCCATGAGGTACATGAAACAATGCACCTATCGGTCTGCTCATTCCATGCACAATGGTTACACTTGAATTATTGATACATATTCCTGCTTCAAATGCGGCAATAAGCATCTGATTCCTTGCCTTCATATCACAGCCGTTTTTGTATACACGCGGAAGATATTTTACAATACGCTTTACTGCAGATACGGCAAGATCATCCGTAAGATCACCTGCCTTAACCGATGTGTACGCTTCTACCGCATGTGTAAGAGCATCAAGACCCGTTGCTGCAGTAACAGTTTTTGGCATATCCACAGTATATTCCGGGTTAATAACCGCAGCCTCAGGGACAAGGCAGTCACCTTTTAACAACATCTTAATTCCCTTTTCCGTATCGGTTACAATCGTAAATTTTGTTGCCTCTGAACCTGTTCCCGCAGTGGTTGGAATTGCCACTATAGGCGGAACTTTTCCTTCAATAACTTTACCGTTATAATCACTTATTTTACCGGGATTAACAGACATGGCTGCAATGGCTTTAGCTGAATCAAGAGGACTTCCTCCTCCTATTCCTATAAGGAAATCGCAGTTCTCAGTTTTATAGATTTCAAGTCCCTCAGCTATCATAGTATCCGTAGGTTCTCCGGTAATGCCGTCAAATACGGCATAATCCGTTCCTATATCATTTAATGCGTCCGTAAGACTTTTAAACATAGGAGATTTACCAATATGCCTTCCGGTTACAAGCAGCGCTTTTTTTCCAAAAGTGCCGATAACATTTTTTGCATCATCAAGGGCATTTTCTCCCGTAAAAATATAATGTGGTGTAACAAACTGTGACATATTGATAACCTCCGTAATAAAATTAAATTTCTTTATCTGTTTCTGATAATACTTCGTCAAGTATAGCTAACTGTTCTTTAAGTTCATCCTCTGTAATGATGAGCGGTGGGCAGACAAAAATCATATTTTCGTGTGAATATGTAGAGAACCCTTTCGCTTTCAAAGCTCCTACTATCCTGCCCATCTTTCCTTCAGGGTCTTTGCCATATTCAACAAATGGTTCCTTGGTTGTCTTATCTTTTACAAGTTCAACACATGAGAACAGACCTATGTATCTCACATCACCTACACATGGATGTTTTTCTTTCATTGCTTCAAGTTCACTTCCAAGTACCTTACCGACTTCCGTAACATGCTCTGGGATTGATGCCTTGGTATAATAATTAACACAGGCAACACCTGCCGCACATGACAGAGGATGTCCGCTGTATGTAAGTCCGCATGAAAGTAAATGATCATCAAAATATGATGCAATCTTTTTACTTACCGCAACGCCGCCAAGAGGAACATATCCACAGGTAACACCTTTTGCAAAAGTAACAAGGTCAGGTACCACATCAAAATTCTGGAATGCGAACATCTTACCTGTTCTGCACCAGCCTGCCATAACTTCGTCGCAAATCATTACGATGCCAAACTCATCGCAAATTTTTCTGACTCCCGGTAAATATCCCTTAGGCGGAATAATAATACCGTTTGAACCTGTGATAGTCTCCATAACAATGGCTGCCACGCTGTCAGGTCCTTCATATATAATCTGTTCCCTTAACTTTGTAAGATAATATCTTGTTGCTTCCTCTTCTGACTTAAATTCAATTGGCTCCCTGTAAATATATGGGTCAAAAAATTTAACAAATCCAGGAATACCAGGTTCAAGAGGATACCTTCTTGGTTCACCTGTTAAATTACCTGCACCGAAGGATGAGCCGTGATAACTCCTGTATCTTGAGAAGATTTTTTTTCTTCCTGTGTACATTCTTGCAATTTTAATTGCATTTTCATTGGCATCAGCGCCTGCATTTGTAAAAAATACTTTTCCGAATTCCTCCGGTAAAAGATTGATAATCATTTCTGCAAGTGTTGAACGTGATTCAACTGCATAAGATGGTCCTACAAAGCAGAACTTGTCGACCTGTGCTTTAATCGCATCTGCAATATCCTTATTTCCAAAACCTAAATTAAGGTTTACAAGCTGTGATGACATATCCGCATAGCGCTTTCCGTCATAATCATAAAAATAAATTCCTTCTGCTTTCTCTACAGGGATAGGTTTGAGAGCTCCCTGTTTACTCCAAGACTGTAATACATATTCTTTCTGTTTTGACTTTACTTCTTCACCATTCATAATGGATACCTCCCTGTAAATTTTTATTACAGGCATATTGTAATACGGTGAAAATTTGTTTCAATAAATCAAAACACAAATTATTTTGTGCTTTGGCACAAAAAACTAATTATATAAAGTCCCTGTATCTTGATTATATATAAGCTGTGTAATTATACTATTAAGTAAAAAACGGAAGTGACGGATATGGCTGTTGAATTAGAAAGATTAATAAAAAAAGTAAGTGATTATGATATATAACTTGAAGCCCGTAGAGGCGGTCTTCATAATGCTGTAAGCTGGGTTCATATGGTTGAAACCTCGGAAGCAACGACCTTCCTTGATGACGGTGAAATTGCCTTTGTTACCGGTATCGGTACCTCAGGAGAAGATGGTCTTCTCACACTTGTAAAGTCAATCTATAACAATAATGCCTCCGGTGTTATCCTGAATATAGGTCCGTTTATTGACAGGATTCCCGAATCCATCATTGAATTCGGCAATGAAAATAATTTCCCCATATTTTCTGTTCCGTGGAAAATACATCTTGCCGAAATAATTCGTATATTCTCATATACCATAAGTAAAGATGACCAGCACAATCTTGCTATCGCATCAGCTTTTAAAAATGCAATTTTATTTCCAAAACAGGAGGAATTGTATGTTGTCCCCCTTTCCCAGAACGGTTTTCTTTCTAATTGGAATTATCAGGTTCTTGCCATTGCCATTACCTCTGTAAAAAGCACTGTATTTACCTCCAAGGCGGATAATCTTTGCCTGTCATTGGAATCCTATCTTGCCCATAACGGCAACAAGCTTTTTGCGGTATTTGTTAATGATAACCGCCTTATCGTAATTCTTGCAGACCACAATGAAAGCGAGACCAAATCGCTTGTTGCCGACGTTAAAAATTTTTTCAAAACAACACTCTATAAAAACGAAGCTGTTATCATGGGGCTTGGACGTTCTACCAAAAGTATCCGTTGTCTGTATAAAAGTTATAATCAGGCTCTTGCCATTGAACGCCTCCATATTAAAGGCAGGATTGACCATGATCTGATTTCATATTCAGATATGGGCGTATACAGACTTCTCATAGGTATAGATGACCATGACATAATAACAGATTACTATAATAACATTATCAAACCGCTTGAAGATTATGACAATACCAACAACTCTGACCTTTGCACTGTCTTAAGATGTTACCTGAATCACAACGGAAGTGTAAAAGATACTGCCGATGAACTGTTTGTTCATCGTAACACCATTAATTACAAATTAAGCAAGGCTGCAGAAATACTTGACGTTGATTTATCTTCCCTTGAAGCAAGGGTTGAACTGTCACTTGGTTTTATGCTTCAGGACATGATTTAGGCACCGCTTTTATATATGCTATGACCAGATAAACCGCCATTGCACACCATACAACCGGCTCGCATATAATTACGCCATTATATCCCATATGTGGAATAACAGCGAATGTAAAAATCACTTTTCCAAGCAGTTCAATAACGCTTGATAATATCGGCAATATTTTTTTGCCCATACCCTGTAATGAACATCTTAATGTTATAAGTATTCCCAGAGGAATATAAAACAGGACGTTGAATTTTAAATAATTCACACCTGTAGTCACAACAGTATCCACCTCTGAACCCGATAAAAATTTTACAAGTACAGGAGATAATAGCTCCAGTATAATAAGTGCAATCACACTCCATACCGTAGTAATAATACATCCGTACCTTATGCCCTTTCTGACACGGTCAGGTTTCTCCGCTCCCACGTTCTGTGAAACAAAGGTTGTAATTGATAGTCCGACTGTGGTTATCGGCAACGTAGAGAATGCCATTATTTTTCTTGCAGCAGTATGTCCTGCAATAATGTGTTTTCCAAGTTTGTTAATAGACGACTGTAAAATAACCGTTCCAATTGATACAATTGAGGACATAAATCCCATCGCAAGTCCCTGCGCCCAAAGTTCTCCGGAAAGCCTGCCGTCGTATCTGAAATCCTTTCTGCCGGGCAGATATTCCCTGTATTTTTTGAAAAGATATATCATACATAAAACTGCCGATGTAAATTCAGCTATTACCGTTGCAACTGCAGCTCCACGTATTCCCATCTTTGCAACAGCAATAAAAATATAGTCAAGAACCACATTTATGGCTGTTGAAATTATAAGAAATATGAGAGGCATAAAACTATTGCCCATTGCCTTTAATATTCCCGAAAAGAGATTGTAGGACAGCATAACGCCCACAAATAAAGCAATAACCGAAATATAAGAATATGCTTCATCAATTATATCAGAAGGTGTCTTTAACACCCTGAGAAGAGGATATAATCCGAAAATTGAGCCAATCATCATAACCACGGTAACTATTACAGCTATTATAAAAGAGGATGCTATGGATTTACGTACCATCTCTTTGTCACCGGCTCCGTAATATTTGGCGGTTACAACACTCATACCATTTCCGACACCGACTGCGAATCCGACCAATAATTCAAAAATCGCCGCACATGCACCTATTGCTGCAAGGGATCCTTCATTTAAAGTATTACCGACTATGTATGTATCAATTGTATTGTAAAGCTGTTGAAAGAGATTTGAAAATAAAAATGGAAGTGAAAAAATAACAAGCGATTTAAATACATTGCCTTTTATTAAATCAATACTTCTGTTCATTAATCTAAAGTCCTTTCTGTAAAATAGAAAAGAGTAACATCCACTGCAGATGTTACTCTTCATTGTCATAATTAAAACAGATTATTTTGTACCGAATATTCTGTCTCCGGCATCTCCGAGTCCGGGACAAATATATGCATTTTCATTAAGTTCTCTGTCCAAATTACCAACAAAAATCTTAACATCCGGGTGTTCTTCACTTAATCTCTTAAGTCCTTCCGGTGCTGCAATAAGGCACATAAATGTTATATCCTTACCACCCTTCTCCTTTATGAGGTTAATTGCATCTACCGCAGACCCTCCTGTTGCAAGCATAGGATCTACAACAAATATCTTACGCTGGTCAATAGGATTAGGCAATTTACAGTAATACTCATGTGGTTCATGTGTCACTTCGTCCCTGTACATACCTATATGTCCTACCTTGGCAGCCGGCATTAGTGTGAGAAGTCCTCCTACCATACCAAGACCTGCTCTGAGGATAGGAACAATAGCCTGCTTCTTACCTGCAATAACAGGACACTTTGCTCTCTCGATAGGAGTCTCAACATCTATTTCTTCTATCTCAAGTCCACGCAATGCCTCATATCCCATAAGCACGGCAATTTCCTCAACCAAAGCCCTGAATTCATTAGTTCCTGTGGTCTTCATCCTAAGCATGGTTATCTTATGCTTAATAAGAGGATGGTCACATATTGTAATATTCTCATTTCCGTTATACATAATTACTTCCTTTCCGTTACTCAATATATAACATATTTTATAGCCTGAAGTGTTTTTTTTCAACCAAAAGATGTTAAATGGAAAAACTTATCTTTTCTTTTTATGATACTCAATTTTTCTTGGCGGAATAAGGCATCTGCTTCCAAATCCGATAAGGTCCTGTCTTTTTTCTTTTATAAGAGCTTCCTTTACAAGTTCATAGTTAGATGGTTCTTTGTATTGTATAAGTGCCCTCTGCATTGCCTTTTCGTGAGGATTTCTGGCAACATACACCGGCTCCATCGTCCTTGGATCAACTCCGGTATAATACATACATGTGGAAATCGTTGATGGTGTCGGATAAAAATCCTGTACCTGTTCCGGCATATATCCGATATCCCTTACATATTCTGCCAGTTTAATCGCATCTTTAAGTGTTGAACCCGGATGTGACGACATAAGATATGGTACAAGATACTGTTTAAGTCCAAGTTCTTCATTAATATGCTCACACTCTTTAACGAATTTCTCATATACATCATTACCCGGTTTACCCATTAATTTCAGAACGTTATCCGACACATGTTCAGGTGCAACCCTTAACTGCCCGCTCACATGGTATTTACATAATTCCCTGATAAAAGTATGGTCTTTATCGGCGATGGCATAATCAAATCTGATTCCCGAACGTACAAAAACTTTTTTCACTTTAGGTATTTTTCTCAATTCCCTTAAAAGGTTAATGTAATCCTTGTGGTCTATTTTCATGTTCTTACAAGGTTCAGGAAAAAGACATTGCTTATTTTTGCATGCCCCATGCTCCATCTGTTTACTGCAGGCGGGCTGTCTGAAATTGGCGGTAGGTCCGCCCACATCATGGATATATCCTTTAAAATCAGGCTCTTCAGTCATTGCTTTGGCTTCTTCAATTATTGACTCATGGCTTCTTGTCTGGAGTATACGTCCCTGATGAAATGTAAGGGCACAAAAAGAGCAGGAGCCAAAACATCCTCTGTTGCTTGTTATGCTGAACTTGATTTCAGAGATGGCGGGCACACCTCCGTCTTTTTCATATACAGGATGATATGTATTCATATAAGGCAGGGCATATACATCATCCATCTCAATCTGTGTGAGGGGTTTGGCTGCAGGATTCTGAACCACATAAATCCCTTTGTCATAAGGCTCTACAAGTCTTTTACCTGTAAATGGGTCCGTATTCATATACTGTATATTAAAACTTCTTGCATAATTAAGCTTGTCAGCCTTAAGGTCTTCATAAGAAGGCAGCATCTCATAATCATACACATTTTCAATTTCTTTTGTCTTATATACAGTCCCATCAATAAATGTAACGTCTTTTACATCAAGTCCCGAATCAAGTGCTTCCGCTATTTCAACAATGGAATGTTCTCCCATTCCATAAGAAATAATATCAGCCTGTGAATCAAGAAGAATTGACCTTTTAAGGCTGTCGGACCAGTAATCATAATGTGCAAGCCTTCTTAGACTTGCTTCAATTCCTCCGATTATAATCGGACTGTCTTTATATAATTTTTTTATAAGATTGCAGTACACAACCGTGGCATGGTCAGGTCTTTTTCCTATAACCCCGCCCGGTGTATAGGCATCTGTTTTTCTTCTTTTCTTTGAAACCGTGTAATGATTTACCATAGGATCCATATTGCCGCCGGATACAAGAAAGCCAAGCCTTGGTCTGCCAAAAACATTTATGCTTTCCTCATTTTTCCAGTCAGGCTGGGCAATTATCCCCACCTTAAACCCTCTTGATTCAAGAACCCTGCTGATTATCGCAGGTCCGAACGACGAATGGTCAACATAAGCATCACCTATGACATAGGTAAAATCCACCTGTTCCCATCCTCTTTTCTTCATATCTTCCTTTGATATAGGTAAAAAATCTTTCATATAATCTCCATTCAGTCAAACATACCCAGACTGTCATAATACATAAGAACAAGCTTTGTTACTTCGTTATAGTTATACTCTGCTTTATAATAATTCATTGATGAGCCGGTTATTGTATCCTCAACCTTCGCAACCCAGTCCATTGATTCAAAAGTCCTGTCCTTTGCTACAAGCTCCTCAACATTTTTTTTATATACTTCAAAGTCATTTTCCAGAATAATCTCGTCAAAGTTATCCATGTTCTTATCGTCCGCAACATTCATATAATCATTCCAGATATATGCCGCAACACTTATATAACCCGCATACTGCAAAAAAAGATCATCGCTTTCAATACAGGTTATAAACGACATATAATTTGCTTCATCTTCATATATATATCCTTTCAGGTGGGAGAGCTCGTGGCACACCGTATATGCGTATGCCAGATCATTCATATACACAGAATAATTTGCTTCCATGGTAAAAGGATAATACTCTCCGATAAGTTCCTGCTTATATGCTATATAACTAAAAAGAAAAGGCTTTGCGTCGGGTGTATATCCACGGTATCTTTTATTAGTCCCAGCCATTTTTTTAACCGCAAGGCTGATTGCTTTATCTATATCCCCGTTATATACGGCCTCTCCATTTTCATTACGTTCTATCTGTTTTGAAAGCTCGTTGCATTTATTTACAATATAATCACATACTTCCTTTAACTCTGAAGTGCCGTATTCCCTGCATCTGTCACTTATTTTGGAACATCTGTAAAGAGCTGAGCAGTTAAGCGTCATAATAAGCCCCGTAACAAGTACAATAATTAAATTAACCTTATAGAAACAGACCGCTCTCCTTTTAAATCCTGTCTTACGATGTAAAAATATTAAAAGTATACCCAATACCAGTGCAGCAATTACTATCATCACTGCTGCTATAATCAGGACCCCGCCTACCGAAAAAGGGAAAATACCGGTTATGCGTCCATAGGTATTCGACCATACAAAAAAAATATTATCCACATAAAAATCACATACCGCCCTGATTCTTGCAAGGATATTACATATAATTATTACCCCGGAAAGTATAATAACGCTTTTCCAATAAGG
>ERZ1034687.535-NODE-535-length-24010-cov-46.768608_pt1 | contig 24010 bp, 14 predicted proteins | sample MGYA00520704_ERZ1034687 | MGnify/ENA primary metagenome ERZ1034687 (study PRJEB33766, sample SAMN09781762) | gut metagenome | biome: gut microbiome | host: Homo sapiens | place: Madagascar | study: EMG produced TPA metagenomics assembly of the PRJNA485056 data... | reverse complement strand
TTTTCTTCTTTAACATGCTATCAAGCACCATGCTACTAGCACTAAGGCAAGGCATAGGGCAATGACGGCAATGATTTGAATCATTCTTTTTTGTTGATAATAGTGTTTTAAGTCGCGATCATACGAGCCAAACTCGTATTTCTTGCCAGTGGTTCTTTTTTTATTTTTACCCCTTCCAATTTCGATTTGTTGCAATGTGGGCAAGAGGGTAAATCGTCTGGATAAGCCGTGTGGCAAATAGGGCATGTCTTTGTCTTCATCTTTTGTAAATTAACTGTGTCTGTTAGATTATTTATAAGGTTCGGTTGTTAAGCGTTTTAACACTCCTTATAGAGAAGGAGGTCCTTGTAGGCAAAGTTACGAAAAAAAGTAAAATGTTGAATGGGGGGGGGTATTTTTTTAAGTTAGAGGGTGAATTTTTGAATAATAATATTTATAGCTAATTTTTTTAATAGCCAATTTTACGTTTTAAGGCTATGAGGTTATAAAGTTAGAATCGTTGATTATCAACATAATGTAACTTTATAACCTCATAGCCTTAAATCGTAAAATCGAATGAGAGAAACACCTTATACGTTATTTTGCGCTGTCCAATTCACCAAACAAACGCGTTCTGTAGTGCGCGTGAAGGCTGTATAGAGCCAGCGTAAGTAGGCATTACCTGTTGTGCCTTCAGGGATAAAACCTTGGTCAACGTAAACGCGTGCCCACTGGCCGCCTTGTGCTTTATGACAAGTAACAGCGTAGGCATACTTGATTTGTAATGCATTGTAATAAGGGTCTTGACGCAGTGCCTTCATGCGATCCTTCTTGAGAGGAATATGTTGATAGTCTTCCAACACCCGTTCGTAAAGTTGATTGCTCTCCTCACGTGTCAGCGAGGGCGACTCCGATTGTAAGGTGCTCAGCAGTACTCGACAGTCTAATTCAAAGTCATCGTAATCGGCAAAGCGCAGTGTAGCATCGGCAAATCGAAATCCATACTGTTCGTGTACGTTGCGTATGCGCACGACTTCGGCCGTGTCGCCATTGGCGATAAAATCAATGGGCATGCGTTCGTCCTTTCCTAATGATTTCGCACATTCAGCTGTCCAGAAGTAATTGTTCTTCACCGCCATAATCAAGTCGTTTCGTGTCAGTTCTTCCTCGCGGTCAAATATGCGTGAACGTATACCATTGTTATAAATGTTGGCACGTTTGTTTGACCGTGTAACCACAATGACATTGTCCGCTCCGAAACTTTGATAATCGCTTACCAAACTTTCAATTAATTCATTGCCTGGTAAGGCGCGCACTTCCCCCTTGGGGTCGGTGTGAATAGGCGGTATGCCCTCAAATCCCTCGTTCAGTAAATTGCGCAATAAGGTAGCTCCCGAAAGTACATCGCTCTCACTACTTTGGCGTACCACTTCGGTTAAGTCGGCACTTCCTACTAAAAGTCCGTAACGTTGCAGTACGTCATTACGCAGAGCGGGGCTATCTTCTTCGCCCACTGGGGGCAACTGTGCTGTATCGCCCACCAGGAGGAGGCGACAGCCCTCACCTGAATAGACGTAGCGTATCAAGTCGTCCATTAGTTCACCTGTGCCAAAGAGGGAATCGCCCATGCTGCCCACGCCACTGCTTATCATCGAAGCTTCGTCGACAACAAAGAGGGCATGACGCAATTTGTTAAAGCCTAACGAAAAGCGTGTACCTTCACCTTGAAAGGTTTGCTGTCGGTAGATGATACGATGAATCGTGTAGGCTGGTACCCCCGCATGATGAGAGAATACCTTCGCTGCGCGTCCAGTAGGAGCCAGTAGTACCACTTCTCGCTTGAGCATGCGCATCACCTTTACCAATGCACCCACCAACGATGTCTTACCCGTACCGGCATAGCCTCGCAAGATACAGGCAGCATCGGCTCGCGGCGTAGTGACAAAGTGGGCCAACAACGTTGCAGCACGCTCCTGAGTGGGCGTAAACGGATGGCCAAACGTTTGGGCGATAAGGTCAAATATTTCGTCGTTGAGCATTTTTCCTCTTTTTTGAGTCAACTCGTCAACTTGTTAACTTGTCAACAAAAAAAATCAATGAACTTTAGCCGCATACGCAGCGATTACTATAAAGCAAACTAAGGGTACACTAAAGGCCAAAGCCATGGAAACGTTGTCGGCTATTAAGCCCATTAGCACTGGAGCAATGGCTCCGCCCACAATGCTCATGATTAAAAAGGAAGAGGCTAATTTGGTATGTACGCCCACTCCGTGTAGCGAAAGGGCAAAGATCGTGGGGAACATAATGCTTTCACATAGATAGCACACTAAGAAGGCGATGATACCCAATGTTCCAGCTCCTGTTAGTAACACGGCCATAGCCAATGCTGCGCCAATGGCACAATAGAGCAATACGCGCTCTGCCGCAATGCGCGACATAAGCCAACTTCCGCCCATACGACCTAACATAAATAAGCCCATACCACCAAAACCTAATAAGAGGGAGGCATTGACATTGCTTATGCTTGCATTTTCAGTGACATAGTTGATGAAAAAGCTATTAATACCCGTCTGTGCAGCTACGTACATAAATAAAGCAAAGAGACCAAATACAAAGTTGCGATGTTGCCACAGAGAAGTCTGGATCTTAGAAGCGTCAGTAGGAGCATCAGCCGTTTCTGCTACTTCAGGTAATTTAACCCGAACGAAGATGAGTGCCACGCACAGCACGACAACGCCTATCACCGCATAGGGTATAGCGATGCTGCTTTGGCTACTGCCTGCTGCGAAGGCAAACTGTCCGCCAACCAATGGACCTACAATCCAACCCAAGCCATTGAACGATTGGGAAAGGTTGATGCGTCGCGCTGCTCCTTCTTCATTGCCCAACACGGTGACGTAAGGATTGGCAGCCGTCTCTAAGCAAGTAAGTCCGCAGCCAATGATGAATAGTGAAAAGAGAAAGAATGGAAACGAGAGCAGTTGTCCGCCAGGTATAAAGAGCAAGGCGCCTACTCCGTAGAGTAATAGTCCTGCGATTACTCCCATGCGGTAGCCAAATCGCTTAATAACTTGTCCAGCGGGCAGAGCCATTAAGAAGTAACCGCCATATACGACAGCTTGTACTAAGGCCGACTCCGTTTTACCAATGTGCATAGTCTCTTGAAAGTGCTTATTCAGCACGTCGAGTATGCTATGGGCAAAGCCCCATAAGAAGAATAAGGTCGTAACCAAGACAAACGGCCAAAAGTAGTCATTACCATCAGTCGTTCGAAAGAGTGAATGCTTTTGTTTATTCATAAAGGTCATTAATTTTTGTTAGTACTCTACTTCTTAGTATTCTACTTCACCACTGTCGCCTTAATGATGCGAATGTCGTCAAAGGGGCGGTTGTTCTCATCGCGGCTAGCCCATTGGATAAGATCGGTCACGTCAAATCCTTCAACCACTTCGCCAAATACCGTGTACTGTCCGTCAAGGTGGGGAGCACCACCAAACGTGCGGTACACCTCTTTTATTTTAGGAGTTAACTTTATGGTGTTGTGTGTGGTAGAGTCAAGGCGTTCTTGCATGACATCAAGGCCGTCGTCGGTAAAGATACTTCCTGTCACGATATAGAATTGAGAATAAGATGAGGCCCGTTGTGGATTCTTCTCATCTCCCTCGCGTGCTGCTGCTAAGGCACCGCGACGATGAAAGTGGGTTGGAAAATGAATTTCGGCTGGTAAGGTATATGGCTCTGGAGAATCGCCAAGTAATACCCCCTCTTTGGCATGACGGCTGGCAGAATCGCCTGCTTGAATCATGAAGTCAGGTATGACACGGTGAAAGAGCAATCCGTCGTAGAAGCCTTGACGTACCAGTTTAAGGAAGTTGTCGCGGTGAATAGGCGTGTCATTGTATAATTTAACGCGAATGTTGCCTTTAGAGGTTTCGAGTAGCACTTCGTGTTCAATGCTATCGGTCGTTAGCGTTTGCGCTCCAACGTTTAATGTTAGTAGGCTTATAAAGAATAGGGTGAGAAGGTATTTGATGTGTATCATAATATGATAGGTGTTAAGAGAATTTGGCTAAATGGCTTTTATTATACCGTCCTTTTGTTCAAGAAGTTGTTCCTGGCAGAGTTGCTGAAAGGCCTTTGTTAGAATGACTCTATCAAAGCCCGATTGGGTAAAGTCGGAGATGGGGTGAGGGTGGTTGTCAGCTAAGAATCGGAGTATATACTTTTTGGCCTCGTCTACTTGTTGAACTTCAGAGAGTTGGTTGACATAACTTTCGCGTCCGATACAAACGTCGCAGTAGCCACAATCGGGACCGTCATCGTCAAAGTAGTGAAGTAAGTAACGGCTGCGGCAAGTCGTCTGGTCGTTGATATAGCCAATCATTGCCTCGATGCGTTTTCGGTACAGTTCCATTTGATCCTCGTAGATAGACCGTGGAATGACCACATAATCGTTGTCAACACGCCGTTGGGTGTAAGTAATTTGCGGCATATTGGTGTGAGGCACGTAATTGATAATGCGTAATTTGGATAGGTGGCATAACATCTTGTATATCTCGTCTTGTGTGCACCCGCAAACTTGTGCCAAATGTTCCTCATCAATCTCCATATAGTCAGCGAAGAAACCGCCAATGGTTCGCATTGCCACGTTGAGCAATTGTTCTTCCTCTGCCGTCATAAAGTGAATGTCATACAGTTCCTCACGCGTTACCAAAAAGATCATGCGTGATGAGTGGTTGTCTTCAATGCTAAAGTGAATGTAGCCCGCTTGCGTCAAAAGGTTTAAGGCACTCACTAATTGTATGGGGAAGTGGTGAAAGATGTGACAGAACTTGCTGATGTCGAAGTTGAAGGTGCGCCCTTCTCCCTCGCCTTCGCCTACTTGTAAGAAGGAAGCTATCTCTAAGTAAACGCGTCGAATGTAGTCACGCTCAGGAAATCCTTGTGTGATGTGATTGCGGAGTCGTGTGTCGTCTCCACGCGTTGTTAATAGTACGGCATAGGACGTTTGTCCGTCGCGTCCACCGCGTCCAGCCTCTTGGAAGTAAGCCTCCACGGAGTCGGGCACGTCCATGTGTACTACCAAACGCACATCAGGTTTGTCAATTCCCATGCCGAAGGCATTGGTGGCCACCATAACGCGTACGCGGTCGTCTTGCCATGCGTGTTGGCGTGTGTCCTTCTCAAGGTTGGTGAGTCCTGCGTGGTAGTATAGGGCTGCGATGCCATTCTGATTTAGAAAGTCGGCTATTTCTTTAGTGGCTATGCGTGAACGGGTGTAGACAATAGCAGAGCCTTCGACGCAATTGAGTATGTGTAAAAGTTCGTCGGTTTTCTTGTCGATGTAGCGTACGATGTAGTGTAGGTTGGGGCGAGCAAAGCTCATACGAAACACTTGTGATCCTTCGCGAAAATTCAAGTGTTGGCAGATGTCGTCTACAACCATGCGTGTAGCTGTAGCCGTTAAGGCTAATACGGGGACTTCGGGGAGTAACTTGCGAACTTCTGCAATGCGTAGATATTGCGGACGGAAGTCATAGCCCCATTGAGAGATGCAGTGCGCCTCGTCGACGGTGATGAGGCATACTTTCATGCGTTGCACCTTATTTAGGAAGATCGCGGTAGACAGTCGCTCGGGCGAAACGTATAAGAACTTATAGGCTCCAAAGATAGCGTTGTCAAGGTGTTTGATTATCTCCGTACGCGATTGTCCTGAATAAATGGCAGCAGCCGTAATGCCGTGACGGCGTAGGTTGGCCACTTGGTCCTTCATTAGTGCGATGAGTGGCGTTACAACAAGACACAATCCGTCCATAGCAAGTGTTGGCACCTGAAAGGTGATGCTCTTGCCGCCGCCAGTGGGCATGAGTCCTAACGTGTCGCGCCCAGCCATTACATTGTCAATGATTTGACGTTGAATGCCGCGAAAGTCAGGGTACCCCCAGTATTGCTGTAGTAGGTGCTTTAAAATGTCTTGTTGCATGTGGAAGAGGCTGTCTATGAGGAAACTTTAAAGGGAGCCTTTATCGTTCGGTTTTTAGTTTGGAGATTATGAGGTTATAAGGTTATAAAGTTGTATCTCGTTGATGATCAACTAAATAGAGCGCTCGGTCTTATGAACATTAAACTGAACACTCTAATATGAAGCTGCTCCCCCGATCAACTATACTAACTTTATAACCTAATAACCTTAAAACATGAAACTGACCATTTTTATTCCCCTATTCATTACAGGGCCTAATATCGTCAATCTGCAGTTGTACTTCGCCACGCTTGTGCGTGTTTTCTTCGATTGTGTAGCAGATATCGAAGGCGCGTTTTGTCTTAATATAGCGAGCTTGTGAACTTTGGCCAAAGGCTATGCCATTCATTACATTGTTGCTCTTATTGTCAACCAGTTCAAGCTTAATATGCTCCTGACCGCGTCCGACGACCTTGCTTGTCCCGTAGTCGTAGACGCGCTTGGTACAGAATATAGGTTTTAAATTGCTTGGGCCAAAAGGGGCAAACTTGCGCAATTGTTGGTAAAAGCGGAAGGTAATATCCTTAAAGTCTAAGATAGCATCAATGTCAAGGCTGGCTTCCGTTTGCTCGTCTAAGATGTGGTCGGCCACGTATTGCTCAAAACGTTGTGTAAACTCAGCAATGTGTTCAACAGGCAATGTAAGTCCAGCAGCATAAGTGTGTCCACCAAAGTTTTCGAGTAAGTCTTCACAACTTTGTACTGCCTTATACACGTCAAATCCCGACACCGAGCGTGCCGAACCCGTAGCCATGCCGTCAGATAGCGTAAGTACAACGGCTGGACGATAATATTGTTCAGTAAGGCGAGAAGCTACGATGCCAATCACTCCCTTATGCCATGCCTTGTTATAGATAACGATACTGCGGCGTTGGTCAAGACCAGGTAAGTCTTTCACCTGTTCAACGGCCTCCTCCGTCATTTGCTTGTCAAGGTCTTTGCGTGCTTCGTTATAAAGGTTGATCTTTCCAGCACGTTCGAGCGCCATTTGGTAATCTTTCTCTACCAAGAGTTCTACTGCTTCTTTACCATTTTGCATGCGTCCAGAGGCATTGATGCGTGGTCCAATCTTAAAGATGATGTCGTTCATCGTTAATTCGCGGTCAGCAAGTCCGCACACCTCGATAATGGCTTGTAACCCTATGCTGGGATTGGCATTCAAACAACGTAGCCCGTGATAGGCTAAGATGCGATTTTCGCCCATAATGGGTACGATGTCGGAGGCGATGCTCACAGAGCAGAGGTCGAGTAGGGAAGTGAGCTTGTTAAACTCAATGCCATTGCTGGCTGCAAAGGCTTGCATAAACTTAAAGCCTACTCCGCATCCTGAAAGGTTGACGTCAGGGTAGTGATTGTCTAATCGCTTAGGATTGAGAATAGCCACGGCACAAGGTAGCACTTCGTCGGGCACGTGGTGGTCGCAAATAATGAAGTCGATGCCTAAACTTTTGGCGTAAGCAATCTCTTCAACGGCTTTAATGCCACAGTCTAACACGATAATCAGTCCTACGCCCGTTTGTGCAGCGAAGTCGATGCCCTTCTTTGAGATGCCGTAGCCCTCTTCGTAACGGTCGGGAATGTAAAAGTCGATGTTAGAGTAGAATTGTTGCAAGAATTTATATACCAAAGCCACTGCCGTACAGCCGTCCACGTCGTAGTCGCCATATACCATGATGCGCTCTTTACGTCCCATGGCAAGGTTGAGTCGGTCGACAGCTACCTGCATGTCGTTCATCGTGAAGGGATCGTGCAGTTCAGTCAGCTGGGGGCGGAAAAAGTGTCGCGCCTGTTGTGCGGTGGTAATGCCGCGATCGAACAACAACTTGCCTAAGGCAGGGTGAATGCCCACCTCGCGTGCCAAAGCTGCCTGCGCCGCTGCTTCTGTAGGCGTGGGAGCTTCGTAGTTCCATTTGTAGTTCATGCTGATATATCATTTTTTTTATTTGCTAAGAGTAGTAAGGGCAACTTTCTCACGTGTACGGAGGAGTTACACTTGATGTAAAAATAGAAAAGTAGGGACGGCCGTTACAACGTGTGCTTCAGCCGCTATATGTTGATAGGGTATTGTGTGTAATTAAACTATTGCGTACAATACACCAAATTAGCAAGCTAAATTACGAACATTTTATGACATATATGTAAGGTTATGGATTTTTATTTAAGTTGACTTAGATAAACTGTAGATAAAATGCGCGCCACAAACGTGCCTACGTAGCGTGTGCTGAAAAATCATGCATTACGTAGGCGCGTTTGTGGCGCGCATCTCTTCGATAAATATGTGGAAAAGTTCTTTAGCCTCGTTGAGCTGTAAGTTCAATAATTTTGACTACCAATTCAGAGGCTTTCTTGAGTGAAGGAATGGGTAAGAATTCGTGTGGGCCATGGAAATTGAGTCCTCCAGCAAAGATGTTGGGGCAGGGGAGTCCCATGAAAGAAAGTTGTGCTCCATCAGTACCACCACGAATGGCGCGAACTTTAGACGGAATGTTGCATTGCTTCATGGCTTCAATTACAATGTCAACAACGTGAGGCACGGGTTCAATCTTTTCGCGCATGTTGTAGTATTGGTCGTTGATAGTAGCGGTTACGACTCCCTCACCATAGCGTTCGTTCATCCATTCTGCAGCCTTTTGTACAAAAGCTTTGCGCTTTTCAAAGCGTTTGCGGTCGTGGTCGCGAATAATGTATGAAAGAGTAGCGTGCTCAACGTTGCCTTCAATTCCTAAAAGGTGGTAGAAGCCTTCAAACTCAATGGTCTGTTCAGGCGTTTCTGTTACAGGCATTTGAGCTGCGAACTCAGCTGCAACGCGTGCTGCGTTGATCATTTTCCCTTTTGCATAACCCGGGTGAACGCTTACGCCCTTTACTTCAATCTTCGCACTGGCAGCGTTAAAGTTTTCGTATTCCAACTCACCCAGTTCGCCACCGTCCATGGTGTAGCCCCAAGCACAGTCAAACTTCTTAACGTCAAACTTATGTGCGCCCAGACCAATCTCTTCGTCAGGATTAAATCCTACACGGACGCGACCGTGCTTGATCTCGGGGTGTTCGATGAGGTACACCATGGCTTGTACGATTTCAGCAATGCCAGCTTTGTCATCTGCGCCCAAGAGCGTGTGGCCGTCGGTCACGATAATGTCTTCTCCTACGTGGTCGAGTAGTTCGGGAAACTTCTTGGGTGAAGTTACCAGACCTGCTTCGGCATCAAGTACGATGTCGCCTCCGTCGTAATGTTCAACAATGCGGGGGTGAATGTTAGCACCTGAGCAGTCGGGGCTGGTATCCATGTGTGAGATGAAACCAATTGTTGGTACTTCTTTGTCAGTATTGGCAGGGAGTGTGGCATAAACGTAACCGTTCTCGTCCATTTCAACTTCTGTCATACCGATGCTTGTGAGTTCGTCACGTAGGTATTCAGCCAATTTAAGTTGTTTGGCTGTACTTGGCGTCGTATCTTGGTCTTCAGCACTTTGTGTGTCGAAGCTAACGTATTTAAGGAAGCGTTCTACAATGTCCATATTTTTGAGTTTAATGAGTTTATTGGTTTAATGAGTTTAATGGGTTTAATGAGTTTAATGAGTTTAGTGAGTTTAATGAGTTTAATGGGTTTAATGAGTTTAGTGAGTTTAGTGAGTTTAATGAGTTTAATGAGTTTTAAAAACTAACTTTTTAACCCATTAACCTCCTAACCTTCTAACCCATTTTCCTCCCTAACCTCTTAATCCGAACATTCCGTTGGATTCTTTAAAGAACTTCTCTAACTTTTTAATCCCCCCGCTGAGGCAGAAGGCAACGACGGTATCGCCAGGAAGAATGTGGGTAGAGCCATTGATGAGCTGACCTACGCCGTTGCGGACAAGGCCACCTAAGGTGATGTTGGAAGGCAAATCCAGATCTTTCACTGCTTTATGAATGATTTTGGCATCAGCTGGTACGCTAAATTCCGCCACGTCGGCATTTGCCACGGTCAGACTCTTTACAGAGGTGATGTCAGCCTTTAGCATCATTTGGTAGATGTGACTGGCGGCAAAGGTCTTCTTGTTGATGATGGTGCCAATGTCGAGGCTTTCGGCCATGCCGATGTAGTCAGTGTTTTCGACCATTGCTACTGTTTTGCGCACACCGAGACGTTTGGCAGCCAAGCAGGCGAGAATGTTCGTTTCAGAGTTTTCGGTTAGTGCACAAAAAGCCTGTGCCTTGCGTATGCCCTCTTCTTCAAGCAGTGCGAGGTCACGTCCGTCGCCATGAATAATCATGGCATGTCGGTTGGTCACCACTTCGTTGAGCCTTTCAGCGCGTCGTCCGTCGCTTTCAATAATTTTGGCATGCATGTAGTCCGGCATGGCATTCGCTAAGTGAACGGCCGAACTGCCACCCCCCATAATGAATACGTTTGATACGTCGGGATATTCTTCCTTACCTGCGATGTCGCGTATGTAGTTAACGTATTTAGGCGTAGTCATAAAATAGACCACATCGAGCGCATGTAGGCAGTCAGCACCATGAGGAATGACGGTGACGTCTCCACGTTTTACGGCTACAATGTGATAAGGCGAGTCGGGGCCGCAAAGGTCTTTTAGAGGTTGGTCAAGAATTTGTGCATTGCTACGCACCTTTACTCCTAAGAGAATGAGTGCACCATTTTGCACTTCCCACCATTGGCGTATCCAACTGCGTTTGATGTTGTGAAGGATTTCTTGTCCAGCCAACATTTCGGGATAGATAATTGACCCAATGCCTACAGTCTTGAAAAAGTCGCGGTGTTGAGGCAGTGTGTATTCATAGTTATCAACACGTGCCACGGTCTTTTTTGCTCCTAACTTGTAGGCCAACATGCAAGCTGTCATGTTATGTGCTTCATCGGGCGTAACACCGATGAAAAGGTCGGCTTTGCCTACTTCGGCCTCTTTAAGGGCAGAGATAGACGTAGGGCGGTTGGTCAGCGTTAGTATGTCGAAGTTAGAGGATATGTCCTCTAATTTTTCAGCCGATTCATCGATAAGCGTTATATCGTGATTTTCGCGTGACAGGAGTTTGGCTAAGTGGGTGCCCACAGCGCCAGCTCCGGCAATGATAATTTTCATGCTTTGTCGTTTCTTTATTCAACGGTGTAAAGTTAACACTTAAATCATATATAATGATATAACGAAAGGTATAATTTAGGGTTGGACGTGTTCAGATATAAGATGGAAAAGGGATATTTGAAACAAAAAAAGATTAATGAAGCGATTAATGTCCATTCGTATGCCATTAATCTTTTCATTAATCTTTTTGTATTGTCTTTCGGATTGTAACTTAATGTTGCTTTATCATTTCGGCTATTTTATACAAATAGCGTAATCCTAATAAGAATACGTTTGAATAGATATGGTTCTTCTTCAGCGCCTTGAGGTGGTCTTTGGTAATTTGCCAATGACTGCTAAATCCTGAAGTGGAAGCCCCACCTGTACGCATGGTGACAAAGTCCTTTTCAATGTATTGCATACGTATCTTGCTTAGATAGATGAGGCGTAAAAGATTTTCAAAGTCTGCTGCCACTTTAAAGGTAAGGTCAAACGCTCCATACTGCTGATACAATTTCCGTTTGCAATAGAAGGAGGGGTGAGCAGGCATAAAGCCCATGCGCATCCACATACGGCGGAATGGCTTAGAGGAATAATAGCGAACGCAATGTGTTAAGTCGTTAGGGGCAACATAATGTACATCGCCGTAGACCGCATCAATCGTTGTGTCTTGCTGTAAAGTATTGACAACAGTTTGCAACACATCGTTCGAGGTGTAAAAGTCGTCAGAGTTAAGTATACCAATCACGTCGCCTGTAGCCATAGCAATGCCTTTGTTCATGGCATCATAGATTCCTTTGTCCGCTTCGTTTATCCAGCGCATACGGCCATTAAAGCGAGGTTCGTAAGATTTTATAATGTCTACAGTGCCGTCAGTCGAAGCACCATCAACCACAATATATTCAATGTCGCTATAGGTTTGACTTAAAATGCTATCAAACGTATCGCGTACAGTTGCGGCACTATTATATGTTGCGGTAATAATGGTAATGGTCATTTTTCTTCTTGCTTGGTGTTGTAATAATACAGAGTGCTCTTACGCTAATCTTAATAGGTTATTTAGTATCCCAAAATGGTGAAATGTGCATTGGCTACCCTATATAAGTGGCTAAGTTCGGCATTTTTTTTGAATTAGCAATTTTTTTTCCATTATAATATGTCAATCTGTCGTTATTTCTCCTTTTTCAAGGATATAGATGTAGCCTTTTCGTATATATAACGTAAACTGTTTCTATTTATTGCATGGGGCATTGACATTTAATTTGAAAAACTGCAATTTTGGGGGAGGAGTTGTAATCCGCCCCCCAAAATTGCAGTTTTCAACCGTTTTTTCTTATACGATACGTTACAGAGCTTTAATTCCTTTGTTTAAGGATATAATTGTAAAGAAGGTGTTCGAAATTAGTTTATATCAAAAGAGCTCTATTGGGAACATCTAAATATAAACTAATTTCGAACACCTACTTATATAACTACATATTTCCCTTTTATTTTATAAGGTAGTGGGAGACTCCTTCTTTTCTTTCTTCTTCATTGTTTTTATGGATTTAGAATAGCCTTTTCACTATTCTAAATCCACAAATGTTTTATTATTTCACTCTCTTCACCGTCTTAACACCATTGGTAGTGATAATCTTTTCGAGATATACACCCTTCAAGGGAAGACGACCAAGGCGCTGGCCATTGATGCCGTAGTATTCGCGAGCAATAACGGTGCCGTTAGCGGTGTTGTCAGCCTTAACAGCGTGAATGCCAGAGGTAGCGTCCTTGTTTAAGTCGATAATGTAAGAGTGGTCAACGCTTATGCCGTCAGCGTTAGAGAATTCTTCACGCATGAAGCTTAAGAAAATGGTAGCATCAGAGTTGATAGAGACAGTACCTGAAACGATACTATCGGGCACGATGATGTAGTCCATAGGGCGAATGTTCTTCTTAGCAGAGAAGACACCCCCTTCGTCAAAGCCGCCGTCGTCAATGCCGCCGTCGCCACCGTCGCCTCCATCGCCAGGTTCGTCAGAACCATCGCTCACGGGAACGTTGAAGCTATAGTTTGTCTTCAAAAATTCACCTGCCTTTGCGTCGCGGGCTGCGATGTAGTCGTAGAAGGGAACGGGCTGTGCATCTTTTTCGGTGATGTTGATGACCGAAGCGTTACGTGTATATTCCATAGCAGGAGCGTTGGCAATGAGTGTGCCGTTGTTTGATACGCTTGTAGCCAAACCACTGGTGATAGACTCAACCAACTTCAACTGAGGTTCTTCGCCTGTGAGGTCAAAGTAAGCAGGATAAGTGTAACGAAGGTTGTTGTCCTCCATAGCCGTAGCGATGTATTTACCATTCGTTGACATGCTCCATTGGTTCATGACAATACTCTTGTTATTAAGAGCAGCCTGGAACTTTTCAAGGTAGTCAATAACATCGTCATTGTACTTGTTGGCCTTGTCCATATAAGCCGTAGAGTCGGCTACCCATTGATCACGCTTCTCGCTGATGAACATCCAGTATTGAGGATATACGGGTAGTTCGGCCCAATCGAGAATGCCTTGTTGGCATTGGTCGAGTGCTGCTCTATAGTTATCAACAGCTTTGTTGTAGTCGATAGTGTCTTGTTTGGTGAAGTAAGTTATGGCGTTGGGAATTTCCTTAGAAGGGTTAACGGGATATTCGGGCAACGCTGCAATTTTCTCTTCGTCCCAGAAGAGGCCAGCACCGAATGTCTTGCGTGTCCAAGTGCCGTCGTCTTGCTTCGTGTAGAATATAGGGTACATAACAGCACCTGAGTAGTCACGTACCTGAACTACTACAAACTTGCCGTCCTCAGTGATGCACTGTGCACTGATGTACTGTGGAGCGCGACCGCTGAAGTCGGTCTTGTCATAGGGCAATACTTCATAAGTGTAAGTGCCGTCAGCTTGTAAGGTCCAAATGACAGGTTCCGTCATGAGGTTGTCAGCAGAGTAGCCAGTACCTGTTGTAACGCCACCAATGATGTACTTACCATTGGCGCTGACAGAAAAGGCATTACCCATAGCGTCGTGTGCGGCGTCACCTTCAGCAGGTTGGGGCAACTCTATTTCTTTGCCGTCCTTCCAATAGCAAGCGCAGTAGCCATTGTTACCTACGGCAATGCCGTTGTTAGAAATGGCGCAGCAAGAATAAACGGTTGCCATTGTGGGGTCAGAGAAGTCGTATTGCTGACCTGTATAGCGATTGATAATAGTAACACCAGCGTTTATGTTGGATGCAGAGATGAATTGACCATTGTCTGAAATACAGTCGAACTCATAGTCTTGAATGTTGTCATACACCTGTGCATTGGCAGAGGTCATGGCCATAGCAGCAAGGGCTGCAGTGAGTAAAGATTTTCTCATATATTATTAGTTTAATTAGTTTAATAAGTTTAGTGAGTTTAATGAGGTTAGAAAGCACGCTTTATTTAGACGAGTCTTAAAGTTTGCGTAAGTCATAAACTTATTAAACTCATTAAACTCATTGAACTTACTTAATTCTCTTCACCGTTTGAACACCCTGAGTCGTTTCGATGCGTTCGAGGTAAGCACCATTCATTGTAGGACGATTGATGCGCTGGCCTTGCATGTTGTAGAAGGTGCGGTTGAGCACTTGTACATCATTTGTCGTTACTTGATTGATACCCGTCGTTTCGACAGCATTGATGTTCAGTTCATTTGCGTTCAATACGTCAGCGTGTGAAGTGTCGGTCGTGGGTAATGAGACGAAAGCTACAACGCGCACGTTTTTCGCATTGTACTCTTCAGGAATGCTGACGGTATAAGTCTCGCTATAGTTGTCGCCATTCCATACCATTTCATCGCCTAAAGTACGTGTAATGGCTTGGCGGAATACGTTGCTATGAATGCGCTCGTTCGTGTTGCTCTGTCCTGACTTCGTCTGTACACTGTCTTCAACTAATTCGACTGTAAGTACTGTATTGTCGTAGAATACAGGGAAGAGCTTGTTACGTTCGCCTGATACGGTAGTCGTCAACTCACGCGTCTCGGCATTATAGCTGTTCTTAATGTTTACTGATACAAAAGCGGGAGTAGAAGCGCATGATTCGAAAGCAGGGATGATAGCCTTCGTACTTGCAGCAACTGATCCCCAGTTGATACCAAATACGGGTTTAGTGCTTGAAGTGCTGGCGCTAAGTACGCGGCGGTCGAACATGGCGAGAGGAGCTTGTGTTGCGCCAAACTTCTCTAAGTCGTAAGAGGCTTGTTGTGTAAGTTCGTCGGTGTAGTAACCAATGTGGTGAGCTACCCAAACGTAGTTATACTTACCTTTGAATACTTCCTTTAGCGCATCGTGACCAACGGGGCAGTTGACACACTCCAGTGTAGTGAAGTGTTCGCAAAGCACTTTGTGGGGATAACTATTTGAGTAGACCAACATCTCAGTGTTCAGCGTATCGTTGCCCTTGTAGTTCTCATCAGTTTCTGCCCAAACGCGGAGAGGAACCTTTCCCTCTTCAAGTGTCGTGGTGGGTACACTGAAGTTGAACGTTGCGCTACTATTGGTGTTGATGCTACCAGAGGTAGTAATGGCAACGGGATCAGCACCGTTTACACTATAAAACATCTTTGGTGCGTCAACGGTCGTTTCGCCATAGTTACCTATTTGTACACTGGCTTGTACGTCGTTGCCTTTTTGCGTGTAAGGTGAGGTGAATGTTACCTTTTCGATGCCTAAGTCAACCAAGGGTACGTCGCTATCCAATGTAGCAAAAGCTTGAATGCAAAGAGGTCGACAACCATTTGTACTCCAATCGCTCCATTCACCATTTTCGAGCATGAATACGCCATTGGGATTGACAGCACCGTCAAAGAAAATGGCACCACCATAAGGCACCTTGCCACTATAACCGATGTAAAGGTCGTCGCCCGTAATTTCAATGGGCTCTTCAAAGGTTACTTCGTTCCAACCCTCAACGGTGGTACCAACACTATATACTTTAGCAATGGGAAGTTTGTTAAGTTGGCTCTTTGCCCAGGCGTAGCACGACTTAATGCCTTTGGTGCAAGCAAAGCGCATACGCGTAATCTTTTGTCCCTTCAGCATTTGTAGGCGTGAACTGGGAATGAGAATGGCACAGCCGAAAGTAAATTCTTGTTGATTTTCGTTGGCCACAAATTCATAACGTGGCGAAAGTTCGTCATTGCAATAGCCAAATTTTACTTCGTGTTGTGCAAAAGTGTACAATGAAGTACATGCACAAAGTAAAAGTGCCAGCGAACGTAGTAATTTATTCATACGTATTTTATATAATTTTTGTTTAGTTGATCTGCTTGCAAATTTACAGATTAAATTTAAAGTGCCAAATGTTTTTTGTATTTTTATAGCATAAAGCAAAGAATTTATTCAAAAATGCTTCATTTTGTTATAATTATAAGTTCATTCTGTATAAAATTGAATTATGAAATATTTGTATTCTGTTTTACAAATATTAAGGGTAGTGATAAGCTGCAATTGGGCCTCACCCCCTAACCCCCTCTCCTTGAGGAGAGGGGGACTGAAGTTACCTTTTTCTCCCCAGTTCCTTGCTTGAGATATTTTCTGAAAATGAGCAAGAAAAGGTGACTTGTCCCCCCTCTCCTCATGGAGATGGGGTTAGGGGGTGAGGCCCAATTGCAGTTTACCCACACGATTTATCACTGAGCCACAAATTTCTTATTGACTTATGAATTAGCTGCACTTATCGTTTAATAACAAACCCTTTTTTGACTGCTTGCACTTACAATGCTGATATCTCGTCAAGCGCGAGTCCTGTAGCTTCGGCTATATCATTGGGGGACATACCCATTGATAACATTTTTTTTGCTACTTCTGCACGACCCTCTGCACGTCCTTCGGCACGTCCTTCGGCACGTCCTTCTGCGCGTCCTTCTGCACGACCTTCTGCACGTCCTTCTGCACGTCCTTCGGCACGACCCTCTGCACGACCTTCGGCACGACCTTCCTCTTTGGCTGTATCTAATGAATTTTTTATATCACGATAAGCCTTTAGGCTATCTTCGTATTCTCGTAACTCAGCTTTGGTAAATTGGGCTATCTCTGCTTCTTTGAAAAGGCGATCGAACACTTTATTTCGAAGATGCTGAGGCTGACTATCAAGGCGCGAAAGATTGCGAAGCACATAAAGCCATTTGTCAAAGTCTGTGTCAAGCTGGTTGATTGGCTTATTGAACTTTGATATTTCAACATACTTAAATGTCAACTTGTCATTAAATACGCGATGGGTGGACTTGTCAAGAAGTCCTACATCGTGATTGATGGACGTTTCCGAAAAGGCTGAGTCGCTCATGTCATAATTGAGCAAGGCCACAACATATACATGCTCAAGTTTGAAATTCCAATTGTCGCCCTTGGAAGCTTGCTCGCGTATCGGAAATGTGGCATAATATAAAGAGCGATCTTTGAAATACGTCTGATACGCGTTCTGCATTTCAACTATGAACTTCTCTCCATGCTCATTCTCGCAATACACGTCAAATATAGCCTTACGCTCAGTATGAACATCTCCAACGTGCTCGCTATTGAGATACTTAACGTCACGTATAACTTGTTCACCATCGAATAGTGAATTGAGAAAACTTATGAGCAGACTTTTATTGAGCTTTGTGCCAAATATGCGTTTGAAGCCAAAGTCTGTAAGGAGGCTGATATATCGTTCTTCTGTCTGTCGCATTGTCGTTAATATTAGAAGGATAAAACTTATAACAAAAGTAGAGAAACCCTTTCTAACACGCAAACTTTTCAGAGAAAACTTTTTTGGGAAGTGGATAGCATATACTAAAAAAGCCTTGCTTCACATTTTGCCCTTAGTAACGTGTAAAAACAACTTCCGCAGTGTTTATATGTGCTTCGCACTTTAGGGCTTTTAATAACAAATATAAGCTGCAATTTGGGCCTCACCCCCTAGCCCCCTCTCCTCAAGGAGAGGGGGCTAGGGGGTGAGGCCGTTAGGGTTGGTTCGTGTTCTATTCGACAATTTTCGTTTAAAACGAAAAATAGGAGGCAAACACCCTTACTTGGGGTGTTTGTCTCCTGTTCATTTTGATTAGCTCGTTATATTATTCTGCTAAGCGAGTGATTTCGAAGTTTGTAACTTCAGATCCAAATGAGCCAGCTGACACATTGTAGCTGAAACCGAAGTAGAATACGTTGTCTTTGAACAATGCAGTTGTACCGTCATCAGTAATAGCAGTGGGCACCATCATGACTTCACCATATTGGGCGTGAGTGATGCCTGAGAAGAATGAGTCATTACCCATAGTTACCTTGCTATCGCCAATCTTCCAATAGAAGTCAATGGTGAAAGCTGAGCTACCTTGAATGCCTTTGTGAACGTAAGCACTGAAGCGAGCCATCTTACGGCTGGGAGAATACTCTAATGCTACATTCTCATTGGTGTAATTTTCCTGTGTCAGCGCCGCACCACCTGTGTAGTTACCATAAGCGTAAACGTACCAGTCATTCTTAGGCTGCGTCATGATGTGTGATACATATTGACCATCAACCATCATCTGACCATTTGCACCAAGTGACATTGTAAGCGTAGTGCCTTCGGCTGTTACTGTTACGACATTGTTGTCAAAGGTGTAAGTAGCGTTTGTCAATGTTTCACCATTCTGAATGGTAGCAGTACCGTCATTGTTGAGCGAAACGATACGGCCGTCACTCAACTGCCAGTCGCCCAACACAGAAATGGTAGTAGCTTTAACTGCAGTGAAGTAAGCCTTACGTGTAGCCTTACCCTCGTCGTCAACGCTGTAGAGTGATACTACGTATGACTGACCGTCGTTACGCAAATTAAGCACAGCCTTAGCAGCACCTCCGTACAAAGTCTCACCTGTGTAGTTAACGGTGATTGTACCCGTCTTAGGTTCGTAGCTTGTGATTTTACCGCCGTTCAATACGTTAGCGTTTTGGTTAGAGGTATTGTAAGTGGTAATATCGCAGATAGTGTCGCCCTTCTCGTCTAACGTAATGTTAACGGTGTAGGCCGTACCACCATCCTTGGTGTAGTCGTTTTGCCACATGCCCAAACTTACCTTTTCGGGATAAGTCACATCGTTCGAGCTATCGTCGAAGTTGTCGTTACACGAAACGAGTGCAAGTGCAGAAAGCAGGCAAAAAGACAAGGTCTTAATTATCTTGTTCATCTTTTTGTTACCTATTTTATTGGTTATGAATGTGGTGGGGAGCTTGTTCTTTCGTGGAGCAAGCGCCCCATTCCACTGTTGTATAACTCTCGCCCCTATTACCAGTTACGTTTGAGGTTGGGGTTAGCTTGAAGGTCGTTTGTCGGGATTTCCCAAACGAACTTTTGGTTAGATGCAGGTACGTTGAGGTCTTGGTAGTTGGGGTGTGACTGCAAGTAACCTTCAACACAGTTTTGTGCCTTCATGCGCTTACAACCGTCGCCCCAACGCTTCAAGCAGTCAAGACGGAAACCTTCACCACACATCTCACGTGCCCATTCGTTCTTAATCTGACCTAAGAGCATATTGCCGCTAACGTCTAATGCAGAAGCACCACGCTTCGTGCGCAAAGCGTTGAGGTAAGAAAGGCCTGAACCGTTCTTCATGTAGCTTGCCTCAGCAGCGATCAAATACATCTCGCCAACGCGCAATTCCTTTGTCATGTTGTAAAATTCAGACTCGGGACGGCTCTTTACCAAATCAGGGTTGCCGGGGAACTTTTTGAAGGTGACTACATTCTCGTCAACAATGTCGCCAGCTACAGCACCGTTGGCAGCAAAGTAGGTGTAAAGGCGCATGTCTTCGTCCTCATAGAGGTCGATCAAACCCTGCGTAGGCACGTTGTTAGGGCTTTGCATGCGATACTTTGTCGAGTAGAGAATGTAATATTGATAGCCATTGGTACGCTCTTCCTTGGTTTGAGTAGGTTGAAAGATAATCTCTGTACCTTGGTCGTTCTTCCACATTTCTTCCAATTCCGTATCGGTAGTGCAAAGTGGATATTTAGCAATCGTACGCTCTGCGCAAGCAATAGCGTTGTCATAATCTTGACAGTTAAGGCTCACACGTGCGTCGAGTGCATCGGCAGCGTTGTAGCTGGGCACACCATTGTCAGTGTTGTGAATGTCATCCTCGCCCATCAACTCCTTGGCCTTAGCGATGTCAGACTTAATAAAGTCGTAAGTAGCCTTAAGCGAAGAGCGTGAAGGCTTTGCGTTGACGTCTACTGTCTCAACAAGGGGAAGGCCCAATGTCTCTTCAGCTGTAGCCTTGTCATAAGCCTTGCAGTAGCGTCGTGCCAACTTATCGTAAGCCAAAGCGCGTACGAAGTAGGCTGAACCCTTGTAGTACTTCAATAATGCTGCTTGCTCTTCATTGCCCTCCTCGGGAGTAATCTTGTCAATGTTGTTGATAATGTTGTTAGCATTCGAAATGACAGTGTAGCAACCAGCCCAATAATTGTCACATACAGAAGAGCCAGAGGTGAACGTCCAGTCTTGAATGTTGCCAAATGAGCAACCTTCCCAGTTGGCTGTAGTTTCGTTGAAGAGGTCACTCTGAAGTTCAGAGATGGCTGTATAGCTACCACCGCAAATGCTACGAGCTGCAGATTTCAGACCATTGTTGAACTGAGTGGCGTCAAGCACGGTTGACCATGCCTTCTCAGTAGGAATACTCGTGTCGGGGTATTGATCGAACTCACATGAAGTGAGCGCGGTCAGTGCCACCGTTGAGCATAACGCAGCTTTGATGATATATGTTTTCATTTTTTTGTTCAACTTGAGATTAAAAAGTGTTTTATATTAGAAACTTACCTCAACGCCTAACATATATTGACGAGTGCCGGGGTAGAAGCCCAAAGAAATGTTGCCATCCTTCTCAGGGTCGCCACCCTTATATTTCGTTGCCGTAAAGAGGTTGCGAGCTGTAGCATAGATACGTACTGAGTCGAAGAAGCGCGTTGCCTGCATCCATTGTTGTGGCAAGCTATAAGAGAGCGTAAGATTCTTCAAACGCAAGAATGAAGCATTCTGCAATACACGTGTATCGAACACGTTCTCTGTGGCAAGGCTCGGAATGTCGGTAATGTCGCCTGGTTTTTTCCACATCTTCAACATGTCGCGGCTTTGGTTGAAACCTTGCTTAGCGTTGGCATTGTTGGTAGAGAACTGATAGTCAATGTTCAGCATGTACTTGTTCAATACGAAAGCAAAGTCAGCATTGAGCGAAAGTCCCTTCCAGCTTGCAGTAAAACCGAAGCCACCATTCATGTTAGGATAGTAGGCCTTACCTACGTCTTGCAACAAATCGTTGCTATAGGTCTTGGTCATGGTTTCGGGGTTGAACTCGTGTACAGTCTTGCCATTGCCGTGGTTACCCTTGGTGTACCACATTGCCAAACCATCATTCTTGTCAACACCTGCAAACTCTGCCATATAGTAGTTAATGCTCTTGCCAACAACGTAGCTCAAGTAGTATGATGGACGATCCCAACTTTGCTGTCCATTGAACAATTTGTCAATCTTGTTGGCATTGTAGGCGAAGTTGGCATAAACGTTGACAAAGGCATCGCGTGAACGGAAAGCGTCGTAGCTTACTTCTACTTCAACACCATTGTTGGTTAACTGACCCACGTTCAACATCATGCTGCTGAAACCTGTCGTATAAGCCAACGGGGTTGACATCAACATGTTCTTTGTCTTACGATTGTAGTAGTTCACATCGATGTTTACACGATCAAACAAACGTGCCGTCAGGCCTACATTCGATTGAATTTGCTTTTCCCAACCCAACTCTTTGTTCGAAGGTTGTGCAATAACCAATCCAGCATCACCATTATATTGTGTTTTGCCAGTAAGGCCTAAGCTACGATAGTTACCAATTTCTGAATTACCCGTTGAACCTACGCTATACTTAACCTGTAAGTCGGTTAACCAACTCTTGGTAGCAGCCATAAACGTTTCGTCTGACAAGCGCCACATCACGCCACCACTCAAGAAGTTGGCAGCACGATTATCAGCACCGAAGCGTGAACTCTTATCGTTACGAACAGTGAAGTTGAAGAAGTATTTGTTCATCAACGCATAGTCTACACGGCCAAAGAAAGATAGGTATTCATACTTTGAACTTGAATAAGTAGGCATATTGGGCGTTGTAGCACCTGCGAAGTTCAACAAACGGCTATCAGTAATACCCGTAGCAGAAGCATCGAATCCCTTTGAGGAGCCTTTGATACCTTCTTGACCAGCCAAGAGGGTGATAGCATGCTTGTCGCCAATGTTGAATTTATATTCGACCGTATTGGTAATGGTCCACATCGAACTGCGTGATGACGAAGCCGCTGCACTGCCCACACCATTTAAGGCGGGAATGCTGGGATCTGATGCTTGGAATATGCGGCCATCACTCGCATAAAGGCCCAATTGCGACTTTATGGTCAATCCCTTAACGGGCTGAATCTGGGCGTAAGCTACACCATTATAGATAATGTCGTTGATAGTTGCAGGCATCATCTGACGCTGCCACATAGGGTCGACTGCATTGGCAAAGGTGATGTAGTGCGTCTTCTTTGCCTCTTCTGAGTAGGGATCCCAATAAGAGGGATACAAGTAGGCTGCACATACCGCATTTCCAGTGTTAGCAACCAACTCCTCGCGGCTTACGTCAGGGTTATACAAGCGGTCGGTATAAGCTACCGATTGCTTCAAACCGAAGTTAAGCCATTGTTTGGGTTTTGTGTCTAAGTTTGAACGCAAGGTGTAACGCTTGAGGTGACCCACCTTGGTCAAACTGTTTTGGCTCTTATAAGAAGCTGATACAAAGTAAGTAGTGTTGCCCGAACCACCGCGCAATGAAAAGTCGGTGTTATACATCGGTGCAGCATTGTCAAAGTAATACTTCTGCCAGTTGGTATTAGCTCCGTGGAGCTTATAAGTCTGATATTGGTCGGGAGTAATGATACCATTCTCAAGTTGGAACTGAAGCAACTCGCTTGAGTTCATCTGATTGCTAATGGCATTGGCTAATTGGCTCCAACCTACGCTCTGACTAATGGTTATCTGAGCCTTTTCTTCCGTGCGGCCCTTCTTCGTAGTGATGAAGATTACACCATTGGCAGCACGTGAACCATAGATAGAAGTAGCTGAAGCGTCCTTCAATGTTGTTACGCTCTCGATATCTTTATCATTGAGCATTGACAACATGCCTGCACCTGCAGGAGAGCCATCAATAACGATCAACGGAGTGTTGCTGGCGGTAAATGAACCTGTACCACGCAATTTAATTGATGCATTGTTAATGTCACCGGCATCACCTGAGTTGTTTAATACTTGCAGACCTGCTACCTTACCTTGCAAGGCGTCGGCTACGTTAGCGGTAGGGTTGTTTTCAACCTTTTCACCGCCCACTTTCTTTACAGAACCTACTACAGTACCCACCTTCTGAGCGGTACCATAACCGACAACGACGGCTTCGCCCAATTCGTTATCCTTGAGTACTACCTGTACGTTGCCAGCTACGCTGACAGTGGTGGGTTGCATACCGATGTAAGACACAGAAATCTTCTTAGCTGTAGCAGGAACGCCCTTCAGCTTAAAGTTACCGTTAGCATCAGTAGTTGTGATTACCTTGGTGCCAGGCACACGCACGGTAGCTCCCATCACGGGTTCACCATGAGTGTCGATCACGCGGCCGCTCACAAGCTTCTGCGCTGAAGCCGTGGCTGCGGTCATAAGCAGACCGGCTCCCAAGAGCACTAACTTTTTGTTCATATTGATAACCATTTAATTAAACATTTACGTTTGAATGAGTCTGTGGGGCGATAAGCACACGCGCCTTAAAGTGCAAAAGAGATAGAAGGAAGTGTGCATAACTTGTTATACAAGTGGGACAATGATAAACTGCAATTTATCGGCCTAACGAGAATGAACATTAACGAAAAAAATTAA
>ERZ1034687.534-NODE-534-length-24024-cov-106.801494_pt1 | contig 24024 bp, 50 predicted proteins | sample MGYA00520704_ERZ1034687 | MGnify/ENA primary metagenome ERZ1034687 (study PRJEB33766, sample SAMN09781762) | gut metagenome | biome: gut microbiome | host: Homo sapiens | place: Madagascar | study: EMG produced TPA metagenomics assembly of the PRJNA485056 data... | reverse complement strand
AGGGAAATGCGGACAAGCTGAACTCTATTGCGAGAGCGTATGGAAAGATGAACTCAGCGCAGAAAGTAACACTTGAAGACATCAATATGATGATTGATGCAGGATTCAACCCGTTGCAGGAAATCTCAGAGAAAACTGGAGAAAGCATGAAAAGCCTTTATGACAGAATATCAAAAGGCAAAATGTCAGTTGATGAGATCACGGAGTCGATGAAGCGGTCAACATCTGAAGGCGGTAAATACTTTCAGTCAATGGATGCACAATCTCAGACTTTGGATGGTAGACTTTCGACATTGAGTGATACGATTAATTCAAAACTTGGTGAAGCATTACAGCCCATTTTACAAAAAGCTGCTGATGAGTGGATTCCAAACATCACAAATGCAATCGACAATATGGATATTGATTCTGTTGTTTCTGTCATTGATGATATTGTTTCTGGTGTTGGTGATTTATTCGGATTCATCATGGATAATGGCGATACGATTATTTCACTTGTTGCTGGCATTGGTACCTCTATGTTAACGTGGAACGTTGCAAGCATGATTAACGGTGTTGTAGGGGCTGTTAAAGCATATCAGGCTGCTAATGAAGGTGCATCTGTTGCACAGGCATTGCTTAATGGTGTTATGAATGCCAATCCGATTATGCTCGTTGTCACGTTGCTTGCAGGACTAATAGCAACAATTATCACATTATGGAATACAAACGAGGGGTTCCGAAATGCTGTTATAAATGTGTGGAATGCATTCAAAGACACGGTCGGAAATGTAATTACATCGGTTGGTGGATTCATAGACAACCTTATATCGTGGTTTCAGGCTCTTCCTGGACGTATTGGTGCATTCCTTAGTAATGTTATAAGCAACGTACAGAATTGGGCTTCTAACATGGTTTCTAGGGCTTCCGCAGCAGGTTCTAACTTTGTCAATGGTGTTGTGTCATTTATCAGTGGACTTCCATCTGCTGTATGGAATTGGCTATCAAGTGCATTGAATAATGCATGGAATTTTGCGAGTCAGTTGGCACAAGCAGGAGCAAATGCCGCTAGTGGGCTTGTAAATAACATTATTGGCACAATCAGCGGACTTCCGGGGCAGTTGTATAACTGGGGTGTCGATATGATCAGTGGTATTGCAAACGGCATCAGGAGTGCGATTCATCATGTGACAAGTGCGGTCAAATCAGTCGCAGATAAAATCACGTCATTTCTTCATTTCTCAAGACCTGACGAAGGGCCATTGGCTGAATATGAGAGTTGGATGCCTGACATGGTGGAAGGTTTGAGCGATTCTTTAAGGAAAGCAAGCCCAGAGCTGATAAATCAGACTGAAGCACTGGCAAATGGCATGTCGGATGCATTCAATGTGAATGGCGGTATTTCAACAAGCGGTGGAAATTATAGAAACATGGTTGAGGCATTCAAGGAAGCTTTATCACAGGTTAAAATCGAGATGGACGATGAAGAGATGGGACATTTCGTTGATAAAACAGTTACAAAATTGATATACAATTAAGGCGGAGAAAATATGAGAAATTATGTTATTCAAAATGGGTTTGACAGCCGATATTTAAAAGGATTGCTGATACAGGAATTGCCGTCAATTAGTAAGCCATTGATGCGTACAAGTATTGAACAGATAGATGGTCGTGATGGTGATATTATCACAAGGCTTGGATATTCAGCGTATGAAAAAAAAATGAAAATCGGTCTGTTTGGCGATTATGACATTGACGAAATTATTTCGTTCTTTAATACGAGCGGAACGGTCACGTTTTCAAATGAGGCTGAAAGATATTACAGATATGATATTCTTGATGCTGTCGATTATGAGCGCCTTATGAGGTTCAGAACGGCTGAGATCACGTATCATGTGCAACCGTTCAAGTACAGCACACTTGAAAAAATGAAGGTGTTTGACAATCCAACCGGAGCTATTACCGTTAGAAATAACGGCAATTATGTTTCCAAACCGATTATTCATATCAAGGGCTCAGGGATTATCAACCTGTCATTGAATGGTGTGCAGTTGTTCCGTATTGATATGAGCGCATCAAATTCTATCACCATAGACACAGAAAGGCTCGAAGCGTATAATGATGATGTATTGATGAACAGATACGTTGTCGGAAATTACGACAAATTTGTGCTGAAAGTTGGGGCTAACTCCGTATCATGGGATGGTCAGCTTACATATATTGCATTTGAAAATCTGTCGAGGTGGATATGATGGAAAAGACGAATCTTGAAATGATAAAAGGCGACACATTGTCATTTGCGGTTGAGATTGAGTTCGATGACAAACCGCAACAGCTTGAAAAGGCGCTCTTCACGTGCAAAAAGAATCTTGATGATGGCGATGTCGTATTTCAGAAAACACTTGAAGATGGCATATCATTCAGGAAGCAGGAGCGCAACAAGATGTATTACGTGGTGCGAATTGCGCCTGAAGATACAAAGGACGTTGAAACAGGACATTATTTTTACGACATGCAAATTGAGATCAATGGCGATGTGTTTACTATCCTGATAGGTGCGTTGAAAATACGAAATGGAATCACAGATTAGGGGGTGCATAAAATGGGCGAATATTTTACAAAACCTGTATGCAAGGTTTTCATGCTGAAAGGCGAAAAAGGCCTGAAAGGTGATAAAGGACCGAAAGGCGAAAATGGCCTGAATGGTAAAGATGGTCTGAATGGCGAAAAAGGGGCAGGCATTCCAACAGGCGGTACAACAGGACAGTTTTTGAAAAAGAAAAGCAACACCGATTACGAATACGAGTGGGCTGATATTGCTCCAACCTCATCTATTTCAAATAATGAAATTGATACTATCGTGAAAGAGTAGGTGATAACATGGAACACATTACAATGCCGAGAGGTGACTTGCGAAATATTCATTTTACCGTTCACGATGCAAACGATGCAGAGGTAAGCAAAGGATTTACTCAAATTACATTCACGGTAAAAGCAAATACATCGGCGAGAAAAATTATCATCCAGAAAAAGTTGACTGATGGAACGATAACTAAAGATGGAAATGTATATTCATTCTCAATTAGGCCAGAAGATACAGACTACATTGATTTTGGTACTTATTATTATGACATTGAGCTTATCAGAGGTGACCAGATACATCAGACGTTTGTTGGTAAGCTGATTATCACGGAAGAAGTCACATTTGCATGCGATACCGAAAAAGGGGTGTAAAGCATGGATGATTACAAGATTATCATGCTTGCGGACGATGATCACTTAACCGTAAAATTGGATAGCGTTTCAGTTGTCGGGACAGACGATTATAATCAACTAACAAATATTCCTAAAATCAACAATGTTGAAGTAAAAGGAAACAAAGCACTTGCGGATTATGATATTGAAAGCGCAAGCGAAGCAAAAAAAAAGTTTGAAAATCTGAACAGCGAAATAAACATACATGCAAACGATGCAGATATGCATGTATCACGTACAGACAGGCTTAAATGGAACAGTGGTACGACGTATACTGTTAGCGAAGGAAATCTGATTATAGGAGGTTAAAAATGGCAGATATTTCAGAAATTACACTACCTAGCGGAGCGACTTATGACATCAAAGATGCAACAGCAAGACATGACATCAGCATTCTAAAAGGTTCTGCAACAGGTGCTATGCATTATGCAGGAGTTACAACAACGGCACTTGCGAATGGCTCTAGCACATCACCGATTAAGATCAATAATGCAGATTATACGCCATCAAACGGTGACGTTGTAATATACGAGTCGCTTGAATTTGTATGGTCTACATCTGATAATAAGTGGCACGAGTTTGGTAGTACAGGCAGTCTTAAGGGACTGGCATTCAAGGATTCTGCGAGTGCATCATATACACCGACAGGTTCAGTTTCCGCACCGACTGTTTCGGTTGCTGTAAACACAGCGAGTGTTACGCCAATTACTGGTGTAGGCACATTGCCAAGCTTCACGGCATCGGTTTCAAACGAGGTTCTAACACTTGGCTTTTCAGCAGGTTCTTTGCCAACAAAAGGAACAGCAGTAACGGTTGCCACAGGTGTTAAGTCTGCTAGTGCATCCGCACCAGCGTTTACAGGCACAAGCGCAACGATAACGTCAAAATAAAGGAGGTTGCTTGAATGGCTGATATATCAAGTATTAAACTCCCAAGTGGCACAACATACACGGTCAAGGATTCTACAGCCAGAACCCATATAGGAAGTAAAAGCAATCCGCATGGAGTGAACAAATCACAAGTAGGTCTAGGCAATGTTGCAAACTATGATCAATCAAAAGCAATAAAAACTATTACAAGGTCAGGAACGACATTTACAGCAACGGCACTAGACGGAACAACATTTACGTTCACTCAGCAGGATAACAATACAACTTATGGAGTTGCGACACAATCTGCTAATGGTTTAATGTCTGCGGCTGATAAAACTAAATTGGATAGTCTGAGCGCAACAAGTGTCTCGGCAATTTCCAATTCAGAAATCGACTCGATAGTCGCTAGTTAAGGAGGAAAAAATGGCTAACTATTTAGATCAAAATGGACTTAGATACTTCTGGGGAAAGATAAAAGCTAAAATGCCTGGACCGCTTCAGGCTTACCCAGTTGGAAGTATCTACATGAGCATTAGCTCTAGCTTTAACCCGAATACATCATTCGGTGGAACATGGTCAAAGATTGCGGAAGGACAGTGCTTAATACAGGCGGGAAATACTTTCAAACTTGGAAGTACTGGTGGAGAAATCGCGCACAAACTCACTGTCGATGAGATGCCGAGACATGAACATGCAATTGTTCGACAAGACGGTGAGAGTCTATCCTCGTGGGCAACAAATGCGGGTGAAGGAGGCATATGGGCTTTGCCTGTTGATGGTCCTACGGGTGGACATCAGGGATACAAGGCGTCATATGCAGGCGGTAGCAGCACCCATAACAATATGCCACCATACCTAGCAGTTAACATTTGGAAGCGCACAGCATAAGGAGGAAGCAAAATGGAAGAAGAAAAAATTGAAATGACAAAAAAGCTGGTCTTGAAAGATGGAACAAAATTAAAAATCAAAGAATTCAACGCTGAAGAAGGTAAAGTCTCAGTAACCATATTAGGTAGTGGATACAAGGAAGCCGTAGAAGCTTTAACAGTGGAACAGATCGCAGACATCCAAATTCTAAACGAACTTGGTGAGGTAGTTCTGACAGCGAAAGGATACAGCCTAGGTGACAGCATCTCTGTAAACACCAAGGAGAACACAACTACAGTAACTTTCGAGGTTAAGGAAACAAGAGAAGCTGTTGTAGACGCAACAAAGGCAATTCAGATACTTCAGAATACATCTGAGCAGAACACCGCTGACATCACAGCAATCAATGAAGCCATCGCGTCACTAGCAGAAATCGTAGGAGGAACAGAAGAATGATTAAATGGTATTTACGACAGATTCAGACGGGAAGAATGACTCTTGATGAAGTGCCTAAGAGATGGCATGATGCTGTAGAAAAAGCGTTGTCCAAGTTGTAGAAAAAAAACAGGCGCAATGAGCGCCTTTTTTTGTATAATTTAAGCGAGGTAAAATTATGATAAAACTATTTGGAACAACAGACACAGATTTTTCAAGCAACGGCGATGCAGTCATTCAGCCATTCAAAGCAAAAGTTCACAAGGAAGATAACGGCAAATTTTATTTGAATGTTGAAGCGGACATTTCTTATGCTGACATTTTGACAGCAAATAGGATTATAGCTGCAGATACGCCACAGGGTGCACAGGCATTTCGAATTAAAAATCCAGAAAAGACAAAACACAAGATCACATTAAAAGCTCAGCACATATCGTATGATGCTCAAAACTACGTGATTGCAGACAGTTATGTTGTCGATAAAAATTGCAACGATGCGATGGACCATTTGAACAGCGCCACAGACAATCCTAGCCCATTTCAGACGTATTCTGATATTGCAGAGGTAAATTCATACAGATGCGTGAGAACATCACTGTATGACGCTTTTAGCACGGTTCTGGAGCGTTGGGGTGGGCACTTTGTGCGTGACAATTACAGGTTCGGAATCATGAGTACTATCGGGCGTGATAACGGTGTGACTGTGCGGTACAAAAAGAATCTGAAGGAAATGACATGTACAACAAACTGGGATAATGTTGTTACAAAACTTATGCCAGTTGGAAAAGATGGCTTGCTGTTGGATGAGGTTTATCTTTACAGCAAGAAACAGTATGATATTCCTTTTACAAAAGTGGTATCTTTCAACCAAAATGTTGACCAAGACCTATACAAGGATGCGGAAGGGCATCTTGATGAGGTTGCATATAATAACGCACTTATTGAGGATTTGAGACAGCAGGGACAAGCATATGTCGATGAAAACTGCGTGCCAAAAGTGAATTACACACTCAAGGCTAATCTTGAAAAGCTGACGGATATAGGCGATACAATCGAAGTCATTGACGAGCCAATGGGTGTGGATATTACAACACATGTTATTTCGTATGATTATGATTGCATTCTGGGTAAGTATACGGAACTTGAATTTGGAAATTTTCAACAGAAGGTTTCTGACCTTATGGGGACAGTAAGTTCAACAATTCAGCAGAGCGTAGAGCAGAACAATTCAGCTTTACAGGTTGTGTTTTCAGATGCAATTCAACATGCTCAGGAAACAATTCTAGGCATGCTTGGCAATTCGTATGTTGTGTATGAAGGAGACAAAATTCTTGTGGTTGATGCATTACCAAAGGAAGAAGCTCACCACGTTATTATGATCAACAGTGGAGGTATTGCATTTTCAAGCACTGGAATCAATGGAACATTCGAGAGTGCATGGACGATTGACAATGTATTAAATATGCAACATATAAATGTGATTAATCTTGTTGCTGACATGATTAAAGGTGGAACATTAAAGCTTGGTTCTAACCTTAACCAGAACGGACAGATTGAAGTCTATGATGAAGCAAACAATCTGATTGCAAAGCTGGACAAAAACGGGCTGATTATGTATGGACTTGATGGTTCATATCTTGTGGTAAATAATTATGTTGGCTTTGCAGGATATGACCGCACGGGCGCTAAAACATTCTGGGTTTCAGGTGATGAGTTCCATCAAAAGAAATCTGTCATCGAGGAAGAGATCACGTTGTGCAACAAGGCGAGATTTATTCCGATAACTGTAAAAGATGGCGATACTGTTACAAATGACGGCATCGGCATAGTGGGGGTGTGATATGGCTACATCAGGAACATTCAAAACATCAACTTATGATGGTGCATGCTTACAATTCGAATGGTCATTAAAAAGTCAAAGCACCGTAAACAATCAGTCTGTCATTTCGTGGACGTTGAAGGGTGCAGGAATCAAGTCAGGCTATTGGTACATGGCAGGCCCTTTCAAGTGCACTGTAAACGGCACTGTTGTTTATCAATCAAACACTAGAATTAAGTTATATACAGGTACGGTTGTTGCATCTGGTGAGCTTGCAATCGGTCACGATACTAACGGTGCAAAGAGTTTCAGCGCATATGCAGAGTGTGCAATTTATGTTACGAGCGTAAACTGCAAAGGTTCTGGAAGTTGGAGCCTTCCCGATATTGGCAGAGCATCACAGCCAAGTTTGAACACATGGCCGAACAATTCTCCTGATTTTAATATCGGAGATACTATTATTGTGCATATGAACCGCAAGTCAACAGTATTTACGCATACTGTTGTGTTGAAGTTGGGTTCATATAGTTATACTATCGGCACCGGCGTAACGGATAACATTTCATTGGATACGGACAAGATTGCATCGAGTTTGTATGCGCAAATGCCAAACAGCAATGCCATGAATGGAGAAATCATTGTCACAACGTATAGTGGCAGCACAGTTATAGGAACGTCAAGCTGTGCCATTATTGCGCACGTTGTAAATTCTAATCCGACATTTGATGTTTCATATGAGGATTCAAATTCGGCAACTGTTGCAATTACAGAAAACAATCAGTACATTATCAGAAACAACTCGACATTGAAAATCAGTGTAAGCAATGCGCAGGCATTAAACAGTGCCACTTTGAAATCAATTACTGCCGTAGTAAATGGAAATGCTTATACAGGCACGTTAAACGGCTCTACAGGCGTTATAAATGTCGGCGTGGTAAATGTATCATACGATGCAAAAGTGACCGTTAAATTGACGGATTCGAGGGGAAACGAGGGCATCAGAGAAATCACGGTGCTTGTGTATGACTGGACATTGCCAAGTGCAATCATCAAGCTGAACCGAAAGAGCAACTATTATTCAGAAAGCATATTAAATGTAAATGCCAACTATGCGTCAATAGGCGGGAAAAATAAAGTAACGATTAAGTACCGCGCGAAGAAGGTTGCAAACAGCACATTCAGCACTTACACGACAATTCAGAATAATGCTGATACGAATTTTACGGCAGATAACGAATATGAATGGAACGTACAGGTCAATGTTGCAGACAAGCTAGGTAATACAACATACAATCTGATTCTTCCGAAGGGGATTCCGGTCGCATATGTTGACATCAAGAAGTACAGCTTTGGTGTGAATTGTTTTCCGAAACATGATAACAGTCTTGAAGTGAACGGCGTGTGCATTAGCGGTCAGGTGCTTTATAACAGTGCAAATGGAACAGCAGGAACTGTCACATTATCAGACAGTGTGGAAAATTATACTTATCTTGAAATCTTTTACAGATCGTCTGGTGATAATGCTTGTGGCAGCGTTAAGGTGTTCAGCCCGAATGGAAAGCTTGTGCATTTAGGTACGATTCACTATATTGCAGACTATGACTATGCAAAGTTTGCTCTTGTGAGTGTGTCAGGTTCAATAATTACATTCAGTCAGAATTATCAGATAATTATTAAGAACAACGGTTCAGAATATTCAGCAGAGAATGCAATTTTTATAACCAGAGTAGTTGGCTATTAAATAAAATAATGATATACTATGAGTGCAGTGTTTTCATGTTCACTGCATTCCTTTCTACGCCTGTCGGGGGTTCCGGTGGGCTTTTTTAATGCAAAGAAACTAAAGAAAGCGTTTGACATTTTATATAATAATGTTATAATATAACTGTAAAGAGAAAGAGAGAACAAAGAACATGACAAACAAGCAAATTGAAACATTAATCAAGAAATTAGAAAGTTGCAAAACAACAAAATCAGCTAAAACAATTCTAAACAAAAAAGGAATTGAAACAGAAGAAGAATTCGGAAAATCATACTCATTTGATATAAACGGTGAGCATTACAACGTAGTCAAACATAAATATGATGAAACATGCCATGTGAACCATTTTGAAAAAAGATCACTAAACTGTGATGGAACAAGAGTTGTACCAATGTGCTTTGGTGCGATGGTTAGAATCTGAAAAAGGAAAAGAATAAGATCACCGAAAGGTGATTTTTTTTTGCTATAATAAAAGTGCATAGTTGGAAGATATATGTATCTTTTAAAAAAGGCATTGCGTATTGGTAGTATGCAATGTTTTTTTATTTGCAAAATTCTATACTAACTTGTCATAGCCTACAGGTTAGCCTATGTTAGTAAAGAAAAAATCACCGTTTGCATTCGGTGATTGCTTGGGGTATATTATAGGCGTAGGGTTTAGTTGACATTTGGGCATGAAATTCTCCTAGTAATCGGCAGGCAGAAATGTCTGCTTTTTACTTGAAGAAAACTTCTATTCCATCAGGTGAAACGTTGACAGAATCAAGAACATTTCTCCATAGCGTGCGTTTATTCTCACGAGTTAGGTTGTCGTATATTGAGCGCCAACCACTGTTCAAAAATTGGTTAAGATGGTCAGTGCTTTTAGGTTTGAAAGATTCAAGCCTTTTTATTTTGTCTTCTGTCTCAACGTACAGACGTTCATAGGTACTTACAGGCATACGTTTTTTAATAAAAATATAGTTCAAGTTGTCAAGTTCTTTTCTTAGTTCTTTTAATTCCTTTTCGGTTGTGCTTTTTGTTTCAGAAGTTATGCTTGATATTGTGGCTATATGATCTTTAAGCAGTGTATCAAGATTAGACAGAAGATATTTTTCCGTTGCCAGTTCTGCATAGTGCTTTTTGTGGGAGCAGGTATGCACCGAGTGGGCATTGTTGCATCGGTAATAATAGTATCGTTTACCGCCTTTTGGATGGCTCACTCCAACCAATTTAGAACGGCATTCTGGACATCTTAAAAGTCCAGTGAATAAATATACATGACGTTGCACTCCCGTGCGTATATTTGCCTGTAATGCGGTCTGAACGGCATTATATGTTTCTTTCGTGATGTATGGTTCAGCGTAATTGGCGTTTCCACGGTATGATCCTGCATAAAATTCATTCTTTAATATGTGCATATATGACATGTAAGGCCTAGAAAGTCCGTATTTATTGTTTACGTATTCGACAGTGTAATGGACTGATTGATGCAGGAGAAATGATTCGAAAATATCTTTCACTATTGGTGCTTTGGATTCATCAATCACAATGCGTTTATTGCCGTTTTCCGTGGCAATCCTGTAGCCGAAAGGAACGTTACCAGTGATTGGTTGGCCTTGTGCAATTTTGTATTCAAATACGGCTTTGATACGTTCAGAGCCTTTTTTTAATTCATGTTCTGCAAGGTTAACTTTTAGGTTGAACATAAATAATCCGTTTGCAGTTGATGTGTTTATATCGTCCTCACATATGGAAATCATGGCAACGTCATTCTGTTGAAGAAGTTCAAGCATTTTATTAGCTTCAAGAACGTTACGTGAAAGACGGTCAAGACGAGTAAAGGCTATTGCATCCAGATCACGAAGGTTTGACAGCATGGATTGAAGCTGCGGACGTTTCATGTTGCTTGCTGAGTATCCTTCGTCAATGTAGATATGTATTAGGTTATGATCATTGTCGTTGCACCATTGCGTTATTTCTTCAGTCTGAGCCTGTATTGAATATCCATATTTCTTTTGTTCATCTGTTGAAACACGAGCATATCCTGCCACTCGCAGATTTTTTCTCATAAAAATACCTCCGATTGTTTGAAAATAAAAAAAGCAGTCCATACTAGCCGATGAGGCGGTGAAAATATGGACGCAGAAAAAATATATTCATTATTGTTTAATCTTTATGCTGAACAGGAAAATATCCAAATTGAATATGAGTTAAACAACTCTTTTTTTTCGACAGATGGTTTCAATCAGAAACATTCTTGCTGTCAAGGTACAGTTTCATTATCTTCAGATACAGCTCATCCTTCTCAGCTTCTGGAAGATCGTGAAACAGAGACTCGATGCGCAGTGTGAGGTCTGTCGCTTCATCATAGCTTGACGTATCAATGCCAAAATATGAAATGTCGATACCGTAAACCTCGCAAAAACGTTTCAGCGTTGAAAGAGTCAAGGAACGTTTTCCAGACTCAATATTTGATATGGCAGGTCTTGAAAGCCCGACAAGTTCGGCAAGCTCAGATTGTTTAAGATCACGTGAGTTGCGTAATTCTTTGAGTTTCCTTCCTATTGATTTATTGTTGATCATTATTATTACACCACCTAAAAAAATTTATATTTCGATGATAACACACCGTAGCTATTTGAAACAACAAATAATCAAAAAAAGATGAAAAGTAGTTGCAATTTGATGATAAGGGTTTATAATGTAGGCAAGAAAGGGGGCACAAAATGAAAAGAGCAGAACTGAAAGCATTCAGAATATCAAAGGGATTTACTCAGAAGGATGTAGCAGAAATGATTGGAGTATCGACTAGCCATTATGCTTGTATTGAACAAGGAACGCACAATCCTTCTGCAAAGATTGTCAAAGTGTTCTGCAAGGTATTTGGTAAGGAAAATGCGAGTTTAATAATTGGGAGCTGAAAACATGTTTGAAATTGTAGCAGAAATCGTAAAAAGCGGTAACGCAGAAGAATTAATCGAAATTATTAAACAATACGAAATTGATGTTTCAAAAAGAAAGGAAAACAAGAAAAATGATAGGATTTGAAAACATTAAAGCAGAAGTCGCAACAGATTTAATCGAGCTTGTAAATCAGTTGAGAGGACTTGAAAAGTCCGCACAGGTAAATTATTCCGTGCAGAATCGAAAGACAGGCGAGTGGGTTAAGAAGGAATTTAATTATGTACCACTTGACAATATTTTAAACAAGATTAAAGAAAATCAGAACTTTGCATTGTTACAGCCGATTGGAGTTGATGAGAACGGCATAAACGGTGTTCGTTGTATTCTGGTACACAAGAGCGGGCATGTATTTGAAACAAACACTTATCCGTTTGCAGTGAAAGAAGGCGCGAAGCTTCAGGATGAGGGAGCAGAGATCACATACCGAAAGCGTTACTCATTAGGTGCATTCCTTGGCATGGCAACTGAAGAAGATACGGATGGCAATGATGATGAAGCAACGAACAGCGCGGAGCGCAAGGCATCACCAAGACAGGTCGAAGTATTGAGCAAGAACTATACAGGCGAGAATCTTGAGAAATTGTTAAAGATGAACAAGATTGAAAAGCTGGAAGATATGCCAATGTCGAAGGCAAGCGAGTTGATTGGAAAGATTATGAAGCAAAGAAAGGCGGACAATCATGAGTAGTTACGTGCAATTTGTAGTATGTCAGCACACTGACAGCCAAAAAAAAATCCTGTTCTATGCACCGCTCTATGCAAGCATCAAGAGTGGTGACGAAGTGTTAGTTGATACGAAGTTCGGAGAAAAAATGGCAACAGTGCTTGCAGTTTGCAATTCAACTAGTAATGATGTGGAGCAAGTATTGCGTGTTCTTACAGGTGCAGGATGCGAGCCATTCAAAAGAGTTATCGGCAAATATGATTTTACCAAATTTAATTACAGAGAGGATGAAACAAATGAATAACATTATCGAAAGAAAAGACTCAGACGTTGCATTGTCTGAAGAAGTATGTGAGAAGATTGTTAGCCTTGAGAAGCAGGCGAAAGAGATAAAAAAGCAGCAGGACAGCATGAAAGCTGAAATTCTTGATGCTATGCAGAAGTACGGCGTATTAAAGTTAGACAACGAATTTCTAAAGATTGCATTTGTTCCAGAACATGACGCAGAAAGGTTTGACAGCAAGAAATTCAAGGAAGAGAATCCTGATGTATACGACTTGTACGCTAAAGTCTCAAAAGTGAAACCGTCCATCCGCATCACGGTTAAATAATGGAAACATTCAGCATTAAAGGCGGTACGCTTGAATATTTCGATGAAACGCATACATATCTGTATGATGGACTTGTGTTGCCAAGTGTCTCACAGATTCTTGGTGCGAAGTTTAGAAACGAATATGCAAGTGTGCCTCCTGCCGTGTTGAATAATGCGGCCCAAAGAGGTACGGCAGTACATAAGGCAATCGAGAACTACAACAATTCGGGCTATGATGATGGAAGCGAAGCGGTGCGAAACTTTAAGTTTTTGCAGAGGCAATACGGATTCGAGGTTCTGGATAGTGAACTTCCGATTGTGATTTTCAAGGATGATATGCCGATTGCATGCGGACGGCTTGACATGACAATGTTGATGGATGGTGAAACTGGGATTGCCGATATTAAAACCGTCAGTGCGTTAAACAAGGAAAAGATCGCATATCAGTTGAATTTGTACAGAATTGGATTGATGCAAAGCTATGGAGTTGATGCAAAATTCCTGAAGATCATACATATCAGGGATGGCATCAGGAAATTTATTGACAGCCCTGTGAACGAGGGCGTGACATGGGAATTGATTGACAAATTTTTGGAGGAAAACGAAAAATGAATAATGTTAGTTTGATTGGACGACTTACGAAGGATGTGGAGGAACGAAGAACGCAGAGCGGAACACCTGTTGCCTCATTCACATTGGCAGTTGACAGGAGAAAAAAGGAAGATGGCGCAGACTTCATTCCTTGTATTGCGTGGGACAAAGCAGCCGAGACAATCGCAAAATACGTTCACAAAGGCGACTTGTTTGGTGTAACTGGATATATTCAGACAAGAAGCTACGAGAAGAATGGCAGAATGAATTACTTTACAGAAGTAGTTACGACAAGCTTTCAGTTCTTGGAGCGTAAGCGTGAAATGAGTTCTGATAGCCCTAGTGGTCAAAATAATAGCAATTTTGACAATGGTTGGAGAAATACAAGTAACGACATATCCGAGTCTGAATTGCCATTCTAGGCGGTAATAACGGTATGATAGGAAATGCGAAAGCTATCATCCAGTGGTTGTTCGACCAGCAGGACGCAGAAAAGCTGTACGAAATCAAAGAGAAGAAATCGAAAAGATCACTCACAGCCAATGCGTACTACTGGTCTTTACTCAACCAGTTGGCTAGCGTTATGAGGTTTAGCAGTGACGAAGTACATTTCATGATGCTCAAACGGTACAGCGTGTGTGAGGTTGTGTCGGTAAGGTCAGACATAAAAGTCGATGGCTATTTTCGATATTATGAAGCAATCGGGCAAAGTGATCTTGACGGAAAAGAGTTCACACATTACAAGATTTACAAAGGCAGTTCGGATATGGATTCAAAAGAGTTCTCCATCCTTCTGGATGGATTGATTAGAGATTGTGAAGAGCAGGGCATACCTGTACTTACACCGGATGAGGTTGCAAAACTGAAGTACATAGAAATGAGGAAAAATAAATGAATATTTATGTTGAAAAAGGCGCACACGTGCCGGATAGAGCGCACAAAACTGATGCTGGGTTGGACATAAGATCACGTGATAATAAGCTTGTAAAGGCACACGGAGGGGCTTTGTTGCATACTGGATTGCATGTACAGTTGCCACATGGAACGGCAGGACTGTTAGTTTCTAAAAGTGGTTTGAACGTCAATCACGGCATTACATCAACAGGGCTTATTGATGAAGGATATACAGGCGAAATTATGGTAAAGTTGTATAATCATTCTGATGAAAACTATCTGGTTCATGCGGGCGATAAAATCTCACAGTTGGTTGTTATTCCAGTGCTTTATGAGGATATCAATTTATGTGATTCACTGGATGAAAATACTGAGCGTGGTGATAAAGGTTTCGGCAGTACAGGAATTTAGATGATGAATAAAGAGTTCTGCATCATGAATGATGGCATGTTCTTAACTAATGAACACTGTTATCAGTATTATTCAAAACGGTTACATGGAACTGTCAGGCATGAAATTTTTTTCGGCAGTGCCAACCGCAAAAAGTCAATAAAATATGGTCTTGTCGTATTCATCAAACCTGAAGATCACAACATGTCTAAGTATGGTGTGCATTGCAGCAAGGGCCACGAGTTCGACATGTATCTTAAAAAGATGGGGCAGGAAAGAGCGATGGACGAGTATGGATGGACTACAAGCGAGTTCATTGACATTTTCGGGAAAAACTATCTGTGAGGTGACTTAATTGTACAGAAAGTATCACAATACAAAGACGGTTGCTGATGGCATCAAATTTGATTCAAAGCTTGAAGCTGAACGGTATGCACAGTTGAAGATTCTGGAACGTGCAGGGGTTATTCGTGATTTGGAACTACAACCGGAGTATGAACTTATACCATCATTCAAGAAGAATGGCAAGACATGGCGTAAAACCGTGTATAAAGCCGATTTTAGATACATCTTGTGTGAGGGTGATAGAATTATTATTGAAGATGTAAAAGGCTCTACAGCGGTAATTACGGACGTATTTCGGTTAAAGCAGAAACTGTTCGAATATAAATATCCAAACTACACAATCAGCATCGTTACGAGTAAAGACATCAAGAAGTTTCAAAAAGAAACGAAAGTCAGCAAAATGTGTTGACATAATCACATAACGATGATAAAATTAAAGAGTAGAAAAAAGCTACACCACCTATTCAGTAACCGCCATTGCTGAATAGCAGTGAATGAAACTGAATAGGTACATAAACCGTATTGCATTAGGTTGGCGGACTTAATGTGATGCGGTTTTCTGTTTAGAAAGGCAATCACATGGGAAGTCGTGAAGAAAGAAAGGAAGCAAAAAACATGGAACATCATTTCAACGTAGAATTAGCGAAAGAATATGGAATACTTGAAGCAGTTCTTCTGAACAACCTGCAATTCTGGATTGAGAAGAACAGAGCAAACGGAACAAATTTTCATGATGGGCATTATTGGACGTATAACAGTGCAAAGGCCTTTTCCGAATTGTTCCCGTATGCATCACAAAAGCAGATCAGAAAAGCTCTGCAGAATCTTATTGCTGAAGGGATTATACAAACAGGAAACTACAATAAAAATCCTTACGACAGAACACTGTGGTATTCATTCACAGAAAAGGGAGACAGCATTTTCCAAATGGGAAAAATCGATGTGCCCAAAAGGGAAAATGGAAATGACCTAGAAGGACAACCAATACCAGATAATAAAACAGATAATAAAACAGATAATAAACTTAAAGAAAGTAAGAAAGAAGAAAGCAACAATACTCAGATTGAACATGTAGAAAAAACAACATGTAGAAAAAAGAAAAAGACTATATCTTATGATGAACAGATTGCAGAATATACACAAAATGAAGAACTTCAGAATGCGTTGAAAGCATTCTTACAGATGAGGTCATTCATCAAGAAACCTATGACAGCGTATGCTCTTAAACTCATGTTGAAGAAACTTGATGAATTAGGAAATACAGACGATGCAAAGATCGCTATTATTAATCAGTCAATCACTAATAACTGGCAAGGTATCTTCCCATTGAAGGATGGAAATACAAAGCATGAGAAACAGCCAGAAAAGAAATACGACCAGAACGGTTATGAGTCTGAAGAAGAACTCATGGCTATGTTTTACGGCAAATAGTTTCAAATAGAAACAAATTACGTCAAAAAGTGTTGACTTATTATATTATAGTGTTATAATATAAGTGTAAAGAGAAAAGGAATTATAGAGGATTTAAATATGAACTTAGAAAAAATCGTAAAAAAAGCACAAGAAAATATGAATATCAAGGAAAAAATGCAATGGAACAGTCTTGATCATTTAAAAAGAAGCGCATATTTTGTTGATTGCGTAGAATATGAATTAAATAAAGTAACTTTTGAATTAGAAATCGAAATGACTTATACATTGTTAGATAAGTTAGTAGAAATGTTCTTTAAAAAAGTATATTAAAATTATGAGGTAATATTTATGAATGAAGAGAACCCAACAGAAGAAGCAATCCAAAGGATGTTAAAAAATTGCGATGATAGTACTGAATATATCAAAGACAATATGATATACTGCCGAAAATGTAACGAGCCACGAAGAAAATGGATGTCGGCGGTCGGGATATATGTTCCTGTAATGTGTTCATGCTTAATTGCTGAAAATGACAGGAAGGAAGAAGAGAAAAAAAAGCAGGACAGACTGGCACGAATTGAAGGATACAGGAACGCAGGCTTTCCTGACAGAGAACTTCAGAAATGCCGATTTGATCACGACGACCAGAAATCAAAGAAGGCTAGCGACATGTGCAGAAATTATGCGAGAAGGTTTGACGAGTTCAAGAAAGCAGGAAAAGGGATTATCTTATTCGGTGGAGTTGGAACAGGCAAGACGTTTCTTGCATCATGCATTGCAAATGAACTGATTGACAATGGCGTGCCGTGTCTTGTGACTAATTTTGCACGTATCATCAATACCCTTCAGGGGATGTACGAAGGCAAGCAGAAGTATCTTGACAGTCTGAATGAGTTTGATCTTTTGGTCATTGATGATCTAGGGATTGAGCGAAACACTGAATATGTAAATGAATTAGTGTACAATATTATTGATGCAAGATACAGAAGCGGAAAACCGATGATCATTACAACGAATCTGAAGTATTCAGACCTGTACCATACAGAAGATACAAGCAAAGCCAGAATCTACAGCCGTATTATTGAGATGTGTCTTCCTGTACTTGTCAGTGGTGAGGACAGACGAAAGAACAAAGCGCAGGATTCAAGGCTCATGGATATTTTGAACGGGTAGATGTTTCAAAAAGAAACAAAATACGATAAAAAGTATTGTAATCGCATATATATTATGATATTATAATGCTGCAAAAGGAAAAAAGAAAGGAAAAAAAAGAACATGACAAACGCACAAATTATATTCAATGAAGCAGTTGAACTTATGAAAAATGGAAAGATTGGAACCACAGGCAGACAGTTTGAAGTCGAGGACGAGAATGGAAATAAGATCATGCTTGATGAACCTGAAGACATTCATACATTCCAAGCATGGAAAAAGCTCGGCTATTGTGTTAAGAAAGGCGAGAAAGCTGTTGCGCAGTTCCACATTTGGAAATGCGTATCAAAGGAAACTGAAAACAGCGAAGGGATGACCGAAGAACAAAAAAGAATGTTCATGAAAAAAGCAAGTTTCTTCAGCGCAAGCCAAGTGCAGGCAATGAATTAATGATATAAAGGCAAGCCCACCGCCTAAAGTGTGGGCACACAAAAAGGAAGGCAATAACATGGAAGAGAAACTAAACGGTACATATTATTTATTTGATTGCTTGGACGGTGTAATAGGTAACCGGCTATTAACCCTTGAAGAGTTAAGACAAGCAATGACATGGGAAAATGTAACGTACACGGAGAAAGACGCCAAATGCATTGCAATTGACTATGAAGCGACTTTATACCGGTACAAATACATAGACGGAGAAGTAAAAAAAAGCAAAATACTTTACGATCCGTTGCAAATTTTTAATTAAAAGAAAGAAGAGGAAAAAAGGAAGGCAAAAAAGCATGACAACAAAGATGATGGCGATTAACTGGACTGCTTTGTTGATTGGTATCCTTCAACATCTTATATTAGCAACGTTTATAATTAGTGGGATATGCATCATTGCAATGGCGATTATCTATGCAAAGCTTGAAAAAGATGGAGTAAGCAAATTGGTGGCTACAGTAGAAATAATAGCAGGAATCTTGTGTATAGCATTAGCGGTAATAATGAGGGTTACACACTGACAGCATAAAAAAAGGAAGGTAAAAAACATGAAAACAATTAATATCGGAACAATTAAAACGTGGAATATCGAAGCAATGACAGGATATAAGCCACGCACAACATTTTATGAAGACTTCAGCATTGCAGACCATTTTGGTGCATCGGCAGTCCGTGATACTTATTGCAGGGCATTCAATGGATGGCAGAACAACATTGAATACATGACTGAGCTTGTGATGGTCCTTAACTGGAAGATCGCAGAGCACTACAGAAAGAATTACAGACTTGCTGAAATGTATGACGAACTTTGGAACAAGGCTGACGAGTGGATGTATGAACATTTCGATGGTGAGGACTTACAATATTTTATGAGAACAACTGACTAGGGAAACCTAGTCTTTTTTTTATCGAAAAAATTGCCAAAAAATGTCATGAAAACGTTTGACTTCTCTATATTATAGTATTATAATATAGATGTAAAAAGAAAGAGAGATAAAAAACATGACAAATTTAAAACAATTGAAAAAGGTATGTAAAGAAGTAAATGAAAAGATGGATGTAATTAGCGAAGAAGAATTAAAAGGTATCGTAAGCAGATATTACAAAGATGATGTAATATCTTGCAGACAATGGGATTTCTTAATGGGTTACATTGAAAGAAAAGAAAAGATTAGTGATAGTTTCGCATTTATGTATAGCGAATAAGAGGAACAAAAGCATGACAACAAAAGAAATCAAAGAATTAGCATTACAGATTCTAAACAGAAATGGTGAAACTGGAATTAAAAAGTCTGACTTTACAGTTAGACAGGCAAAGCAGTTAATCAAGGAATATAACTTAGGTTGGATGAAATAGAAAGGAAAAAAGAACATGACTGAAATCGTATGGCAAGAAATTAAGAAGAACGGAGAAATTGTTACAAAACAGAGAACATTCAAGACGGAGAAAGCCGCAGAAAAGTTCATTGAAAAATTGTATGATAAGGATAACTTCTACAATATTTTAGCTACAAGATAATAGGGAGGACAAGAAAATGACAAACATGAACAGCAGAGAATATACAGCACTTATGAGTGCAGTAGATGAAATTATGGAAGGCAGAACAGTTAAGATTTATGAAAATTCAAGCTTTGGTGCAGAAGTAATAACATTCGGTGTGAACTGGTCAGCTTGTGGGACGCAGAACATCGAAGAAACAAAGAAATTTGCAGAGAAAATCAACAAGGCTTGTAAGATCGTGGAAAAGCTGAATGCGATGCAAATCACTGTAAACTATGGACATGAAGAAAAGCCAGACAGAGAATCATACATGGCATTGATCACAAAGTATATGGAAGAATTGCAGGCGATATGCTAATGCTTAAAGGTTTCAAATAGAAACAAAAACTTAAAAAAAGTATTGATATATTACCAAAATATGGTAATATTATAATGTAAATAAAAGGAAATAGAAAAAAGGAGATAAAAACATGGAATATAACAAAGAAAATTACAAAGGAAGAAGAATCAGACTTTTTCCGAATGATACATACATGAAAAAAGGAATTATCACAAATGTTGATGATTTAGGATTCACTGTATTGATCACAGAAGCGGATAAAAAGGCTGGTTATAGAGTAGGAAATACTTATTTCTTCAATCATGCAATAAAGCTCACATTCTTATTTCTAGATTAGAGGAAGCTCTAATGATTACTGAATTTTATATTTTCGGCTATGAAACAGTCCAATATAAAGATGGATTTAAGCCGATTGTAAATGTTAGTTTTAAGACTGATGAAGGTTTCAAGTTTATCAAACACGTGCTATTAGATCACAAAGAAGTTGAAGCTTTCTTTAGATCAATTGATGTTGAAATTTATGAGTTCGCTCAGATTCCTGGAAAAGAAGGGAAATGCTTTATTGAAAAGGATTGCGACCGTTATTTCATAAGAGAATGGATTAATAAAGAAAGATTGAAAGAAGGGTGTTAAGATGTACAATCCAACCTATTTAAAAACAATCCTTATTTACGTAAAGGATAAAGAAACAGGATATATACACGCTGTAGGAACTGACCAACACGACAGATTGTATTTAGATGATGATGGAAACATCCAATATATGAATTTACAGAATTGTGGAACAACTGAAGGAGATTACGAATTTGTACTTGATGAACAAGGACACAATCAGAACAACCTTACATTCACTAAAGAAGAACAAGAAAAATACGGATTAAGCAATATGGATGATTATTTTAATTCAATTGATTTAGAACTGTACATGGATTTAGAAACTAAAAAGAGAATACAAAAATTAACAGAAATCAATATGAGATTAGTTACAGAAAAGGTAACTAGAAAAGAAACTAGAGGATGCTGAGATATGATGTTAAAAGAGTTGATTCCATTCATTGATTGTTCAATCGTTCATGTTTATGAAAAAAGAAAACATAGACTACCAACCTTTATAACAATGATGAATCCGAAGAAGAATAAAGGATATATTTCTGACGATTTGTTAAATAGAGAAGTTGACTCAATATCAATTGGATACAATCAATCATTTACATTTAGAGTTTTTGTTAGAGAAAAAAAAGAGGAGGAAGAAAATGGCTAAATTAACACAGGCGCAGAAAGATGCGTATATAAAAGAGCTAGAAGAAAAGCTGGAAGAAGCTGATAAAATTCAGAATGATCAGTTGAACATCCTGAATATCAATCAGAAGAAAAAAAAGAAGCATAAGAAAATCACGCAGCGAACAGCCCAAGCATGGTTGCTAGTTGCGTTGGTTATCACACTTCTATTGTCAATTATAAACATTGGCATTTTAAGCATGTACATGGATATGTTTCAACAAGTTGGAGGATATCCATATGAAACATTCAGAGAGAATAAAGGAGAATGAAAATGATTAAGTTAAAAAACGGTTATGAAATTGAATCAGACGGAAAAAGCTTCACGTTGTTTAAATATGTAATTCAAGAAAGAAAAGATGGGAGTATAACGGAAGCCAAGAAACAGATTTCCTTTCACTCTACATTATCAAGTGCGTTACAAGGCTATTCTAATTGCGTGATGGCAGATTTAGTTTCTAACGTATATTTAGACTTGAAACAAGTTAAAGAAGCTATTGACGATTTAAAAAGGGAGATAAAAGCGTATGAATAAAAAATACGAATATTGTGGAAAGATTTATTGTAAGGATGATTTATCCGAAGAAATAGATAACTATGGTGGAGATTTATACGATTTGTTTCTTACGTTGGAAAGTGATGGTAAAGCAGGACGCGCAAAGATTTATTACAGAAAAGAAACTGATGAACCTTATGAAGATTACGAAGATTTAATAGAAACAGAATTTATTGAGTTAGAGGTGAAAGAGAATGAATAAATATCAAGAAGCGTTAAATCGAATGGAAGAAGCATATTACGGTTCAGACAATTCAATGGGTGCAATGAGCAGATTTAAAGAAGATGTAAATTTACTTTATGGATTAGTAAATGAGCATTTTGAAGAAAAAGCAGAAACTAATTACGAACATTTTAAAGATGAAATCATACAAAATGTTAAATATGCTTTAGCGGTAGTAAATGGTGAGCCTAAACAATGTGCAGATACAAATTGTGATGAATGCGAATTTAACGAAAGCGGTAAATGCGTTGAAAGAGTCATAGATTGGTTAAAGAAACCGCACGAAAAGCCAGTATCAGTATACAAATTAACTAAATTTGAAAAAGAATTATTAGAATGCTATTCAGATGTATACAGTTTTAAAGTATTTAATTCTTTAAACTGGATGAAGGAAAAAGGATATTTTAAAGGCATTGATGATAATGAAATAATTGGAGATATCCTAGCAAAATGTGAGGTAATTTAATAATGCGTAAAGCTAGATTGCTGTGTCTTATTGATAAGCACGAAGAAGAATTGATAAGTAGTACAGGAAAGCTTAAAAAAGAATATATCGGTCAGATTGGCAAATTGATTCATACGTGCGTCATAAGCAAAGATCATTATGTAAAACCTATGCTTTATGATGTCCAGTTTGACGATGGTGCTAGATTTTGCGTTGAAAGTGAACAAATTGAATTCGTGGAGGGGAAAAATGATTGATATTATTTGCGGGTTTATATATGGAAGTGGTGCAACACTTATTATATATAGCCTAATGGTAGGAAAAAGGATTCAAGAAGAACAAGAAAAAGCTACAAAATGTATCTTCAAGTATGAAGGATACAGAAGAAAAATCAGAACACTTGAATATCAGAAGCATGAACTAGAAAAGAAACTTGAATCAATTGAAAGAGAGGCAAAAAATGGCGAAACTTGCAAAAATGAAATACAGAACTGTTGGCGGTGATTTAAAGGTCAACACGTACACTACTACAATATCAAAAAAGATTGTGAAGGAATCTGGACTTGATCCTGAAAAAGAAATCACAGTGAAGGCTGAAAAAGGCAAAATCATTATCGAGCAGAAAGGATAAAATAAAGGCAAGAAATATGAGTGGAGGAAGTCATAATTATATAGCAGATGCGATAAACGAAGCATTGTTTGAAGGCCGTATATGGAGTCGTTACACAAATGTTTGTGATGCGAAAAACGCTAGAATTGCAAGAAATTTGAATCCGATGCATGACAGAGAACTATCTGAATTTATGATGGATGTAATATGCTTGCTATATGGCTTGGAATGGTTCGATTCATGCGATATCGGAGAAGAAACATATAAAGAATGCGTGAACAAATTCAAAGCAAAGTGGTTGAAAAGAACAGAAAAAGATAGATTGAATAGCTATCTTGAAGATTTAAAAAGCTATTATGAAGAGTTAGCGGAAGAATTAAAAGAAAATGATTAGCAGAGCAAAAAAGATAAAATAAAGGCAAAGAAAAAAGGGCATAAAATCCCTTTTTTTTGTCGATAATTATAGTATAATTTATGTAGAAAGAAGGTAACAAATGGTATTTTCTAATAAAACATATGACAAGCTAAAATGGGTTGCACTTGTTGGAACAAACGCATTTTCAGCATTAATTATCACACTCGGCAAAATCTGGGGTTGGGATTGTG
>ERZ1034687.518-NODE-518-length-24302-cov-11.289562_pt1 | contig 24302 bp, 15 predicted proteins | sample MGYA00520704_ERZ1034687 | MGnify/ENA primary metagenome ERZ1034687 (study PRJEB33766, sample SAMN09781762) | gut metagenome | biome: gut microbiome | host: Homo sapiens | place: Madagascar | study: EMG produced TPA metagenomics assembly of the PRJNA485056 data... | reverse complement strand
ATACTATAGTACTACTTACAATCGAGAACATATTATCAGGAGATATCATGAGCATTAATAAAAAAGAATTTAATCTGGAGCAGGTTGTTAAACTATGCGTGGTTGTTAACATATCGTTGTTTTTATTTGTTGCATTTATGCTGACATTATTTGTATATTTTAATATAACACCAATGATTTATTACAGTGTAATAGCACTGATTGGTTATGTGTTATATTTTATGCTGTTAAAAAGGCAGAAAGTGTGTGCATATATGTGGTGTGTGTATGCAACAATTATAATTTATATGGCTATTGCAACAATATGTCTTGGGTATAAATGTGGATTTCATCTGTATAGCATGTCATTAATACCTATAATATTTTATTCACAATACATATCAACCAAGACCGATACAAAAGACCCGAATCCACTGGCTGTGTCGATAGCAATAGTTGCTGTAAGTATAATATCATCAGCAATAGCTATAATTAACGGACCATTGTATGAAATTAATAAAACAATTATATCTGTGATGCTTGCATGTAATGCAATAAGTGTATCAGCATTTTTAATATATTATACTAAGGTGATAGTCGATCTTGTTATTGAGTCTGAGAAGAAGCTTAATTCAATTGCCAACATTGATCTTCTGACAGACCTTTACAGCAGAAGATATATGATTAATTATCTTGAAGAATATGATGCGGACGATGAAGGCTGGCTTGCAATGGCAGATGTAGATGATTTCAAGAAAATAAATGATACATATGGACATAACTGTGGTGATTATGTGTTAAATTTCATTGCACAGAAGATGAAAAATATATGCAGTAACTGTGTGATTTCAAGGTGGGGCGGAGAAGAATTTCTTATACATAATGGAACACACGACAGAACACATGAAGTATTAGAAAAATTGAGGAGAGAAATAGAAAACTCTGAATGTATTTATAAACAGCAGAAGATAAATATATCACTAACAATAGGAGTGGCGCAGAGAAATGCCGATGGTGATATAGAAGAATGGATAAAGAGTGCAGATGACAGGCTTTATTACGGAAAAAATAACGGAAAGAATATGGTGGTAGATTAAGATAAAACCTCCCTGATGGAATATTTTCTTAATGCATGGCATAAGGTGCATAAGAGAGTTAATCATCAGGGAGGTTTATTGTGGATTATCAGCGTCTTGTTTCATACATATATTCATATCCGGAAGGAGTAAAGGGGAGAAATGTAGGATTTGCAAAGGCATTAGTTCATCAGGGGCAGTTCAAGTTAAACATCAGTTTAAGAGGAGTTAAGACGGACAGCCCGGAAATGTTTGGAATATATATGATGGTTACTGACGGTGGTTACAGGCTTATAAAGCTTGGGGAATGTCTTGTGAAAATGGGACAGATGGAATACAGTGGAATATTTAATCCTGATAATATCAATGAAACCGGTTATGGATTTAAGGATATATGCGGGCTTGCGGTTGCGAGGGAGGATGCAAGATATGACTGTATGATGTCCATGTGGAAGGACGAGGACGTAACTCCTGACATGCTTGTGTTCTCAGGAATGGATGCAAAGAAGCAGGTCGAAGCCGGAATTGTTATAAAAGAGCGTATGAGACAGAGTGAGGAGAAAGAGCGGGGACAGCAAATGTCAGAGTCTGTTCTGGCAGAATCGTTAAGGTCAGAACCGGTCAGACCGGAGTTGGCAGAATCGCAGATGGCTCAGGCAGAACCTGCTGTGTCAGCGGGCAGACCGCAGACAGTTCAGTCAAAGCAGGCCGAAGCATACAGACCGCAGACAGGTGTGACTGCGGAAAGCGTAAACGAAAGTGACATATCCACAGAAGATATAAAGGCTGCCGGAGCAGCAGCTGAAATACCAGCGGAGACACAACATTTGAAGTCAAAAGCACACAGAGCCGATGCAACGCAGACGGATCCTTTTGAAAAGCTTTTTGTGCGGGCTGATTATATAGATGCATTTGACGATGATTACTTCTATGATTGTATAGAAGTGTCGCCAGAGAAGTTAAAGTGTCTTAACCAGAATGAAATTGATATCGCGGGAAACAGCTTCCTGCTGCATGGTTATTATAATTTCAGGCACATTCTTTTTGGAAGAGTGCGCGATAACTTTGATAATACTAAATATTTCATAGGTGTCCCGGGAATGTACTGCAACCGTGAACGCTACATGGCTTCAATGTTTGGCTTCAATAATTTTAAGAAGAGCCACAGAAGTGACTATGCCAATCCGTATTTTGGATACTGGTATCAGGAGATATAGACGAATCTTAAATGATCCTGCCATGAGCCGTTGAGTTTCACATAGGAATAGGCAGTTCCTTCGGATATAAAGCCAAGAGATTTGACAAGATTAATAGAGGAGATGTTTTCAGGGTGAATGTAGGCTTCAATTCTGTGCATCTCCTTTTCGTGTATAAGAATCTCAAGCATATGTTTAACCATAAGGCTTCCAAGTCCTAGCTTGCGGTAGTTCTTATCAATCTTATATCCTATACGGCATGAACGGTTAATGCTTGTAACACCCAAAAAAGATACAGAACCGAGAATTTCCCCAGGCATATCGTCAGAAAAAAGAAAGAATCTGCCGAATTCACCTTTTAGTAAAGCAGCATATTCGGCTTTAAGTGTGGCTGTGATATATTCTGTTGTATAGAAATTATCAGGTTTGGCAGCTTCGTATCTGTCGAATTCTTCACGGTTACGGCTGTAGAATTCAAGTACTTTTCCTGCAAATGTTTCATCAAGTACTTTAAGCTTCATGCCTTCAAAATCGTATTCAAATTTCATAATCATTCTCCATCAGTAGTGACAGTAGTATTCTTTTTCTTGCTTTTACGCAGTTCCTTGAAAAATGTTGTGAGCATTTCTGAACATTCTTCTTCACAAACACCTTTGGTAATTTCGCACTGGTGATTAAATGTCGGAATCTGCAGTATATTAAGTATAGAACCGGCACATCCTGCTTTGGGATTCATGGAACCGATAACAACTCTTGGAATTCTTGCCTGAACAATAGCACCTGCACACATCTGACAAGGTTCAAGCGTAACATATAAAGTGCAGTTCTCAAGCCGCCAGTCGTTCATGTAGCGGCTGGCTTTCTTAATTGCAGTAATCTCGGCATGGCCGAGAGAGGTTTTATCAGTGTTACGGCGGTTGTAGCCTCTTCCTATAACCTTTCCTTCATACACAATCACACAGCCGATAGGCACTTCATTGAGTTTATAAGCCTTCTTAGCCTGTGTGATTGCCTGTTTCATATATCTGTAATCATCTTTTTCAAAAACCACCTGAGTATTCTCCACTAGATTATCCTCCACAAAATATTATAAAAATTTTAACTTTTTTGTGAAAATGCGTCAACTTATCAGGAACATTTTTCGTATTAATAATAAAAGGAGGGAATGTGCGCAGAATTATGATTGCACTGGCACAGATTAGTAGTATAATGATTATATCAGTAGGCAGTATCGGAGCTATCAAAAGTCTTATACTTCATGCATCGGTAGGACAATTCATGATTGTGCGTTATGTGACAGAGTTAGTGGCTGGGATTATTATTATGCTGGTTATGATGTAGTTCGGAAAATCATTAGGAAAGAGAAGGTACAGGGTATGAAATTAGAGGTAAGGAATTTAAAGAAAACTTATGGTACAGTTCAGGCACTGAAGGGGATTAATTATACATTTACACCGGGAGTATATGGTATTCTTGGTGCTAATGGAGCAGGCAAGAGTACTATGATTAATCTTATCACAGATAATGTATCGAGAGATAAGATGAATGGTGGAAGTATTCTTTTTGGCGAGGACAGTGCAGAGGAAGATATATTAAAGCTTGGCAAACAGTTCAGGGGATTGGTTGGCTACATGCCGCAGCAGCAGGGATTTTATGAGGATTTTTCGCCTAAAGCATTTCTTAAATATATGGCAGAGATTAAGGGTGTTAAGAAGATTAAGACTACTGATGACAATGGCAATGAGGTTGTTAAGACAGTCAACCAGCAGATTGACGAGCTGCTAGAGGTAGTTAATCTTACTAAGGTTGCATATAAGAAGATTGGAGGATTTTCAGGAGGAATGAAGCAGAGAGTGCTGCTTGCACAGGCACTTCTTGGCAATCCTAAGATTCTTATACTTGATGAGCCGACAGCAGGACTTGACCCTAAAGAGAGAATCTCAATAAGAAACTATATTGCAGAGCTGTCTAAGGACAAGATAATTCTTTTTGCAACTCATGTTGTAAGTGATATTGAATGTATTGCTGATAAAGTACTTCTTCTAAAGAGCGGAGAAATAATTGCGACAGGAACACCTGTTGAACTTATTGAAAGCATGGCTGGAAAAGTTGGTGAGATAACATGCACGCTTGACGAGGTCGGTGAACTGCAGAAAGAATACAAGATTGGTAATATCAGACAGAGAAAGAATGGCCTTGCATTAAGAGTTGTAGGTGATGAGCTTCCACAAGAGGCAGTAAAAGTTGGAGATAATATTGACCTTGAGGATGTATATTTGTATTATTTTGAGTAGAATATTGGAATATCAGATTGTCAGGGAGAAATATCATGGAACTTATTAAAGGAAGACCTGCCGATGAAACAGGAAGATTAGAAAAAGAAATCAGAGTATATGATTTGTTGGATAAGCTTGGAATGGAATATTACAGAACAGACCATGAGCCTGCTACAACAATGGAAGTGTGTAATGACATAGATAAGATTCTGGACACACTTATATGTAAGAATCTTTTCTTATGTAACAGACAGAAGACGAATTTTTATATGCTTATGATGCCGGGTGACAAGCCATTTAAGACAAAGGATCTGAGTAAGCAGATTAATTCAGCGAGACTTTCATTTGCAGATGAATCATATATGGAGGAATTCCTAGATATAACACCGGGTTCAGTATCCATAATGGGACTTATGAATGATACAGATAACCATGTGCAGTTACTGATGGATAAGGAAGTGCTTGAGGGTGAAACTCTTGGATGCCACCCTTGCATTAATACATCAAGTCTTAAATTAAAGACTAAGGAAGTGATGGAGAAATTCCTTCCGGCTGTTCATCATGAGGCGGTGATAGTTGAGCTTCCGAGGTATGAAGAATCTAAGGATGAAGAATAGTAATAATATGTAGAGATATGTTTAGGGTAATATGTATGAAATAATATGTGTAAGGCGGCTTCTGCGTGGATTGCGGAGGCTGTCTTATTTTGTCAACGCTTCACACCTTGACAACAAGCATATATAACAAGTATAATTGAAATACCGTGCAGCCGGGGTAGTAGCGGCACCTTGAACCTGCAATCCGCTATAGCAGGGGTGATGTTCGGCAGAGGGCTGATATTTATGGAGCAGCCCGGTGTAAGTGGTGTTGACATTTGGGTCTTTCACGACGGAAATCCACGAACCATGTCAGGTCAGGAATGAAGCAGCATTAAGTGGGACCTTCCGGGTGTTGAAAGGGTGCCTGGATCGAGCTAACTGCATCGGTAACGTCTGTGGATATCAGTTCGAAGCCGGACGCACGGCTTTTTTCGTAAGCAATGAGTCATGCAAACAAGAAACAAGCTTGCTTGGATTCTTGTTTATCTGACGAATGCCCGTAATGAACAACGAAAGGGCAAAAGCCCGGGAGTTGTGAATTACCAAGGCTTGGGAGTGGCGAAGCCACGGAAAGACTTGGCTTACGAAATAGTAGAGGGAAGAAACATACAGCGCAGAGGGAGGTAACCATGTCATATCAGGCTTTATACAGAAAATGGCGTCCAGACAATTTCAATGATGTCAAAGGACAGGATACAATAGTAACAACTCTGCGAAATCAGATTAATGCAGACAGAATAGGCCATGCATATCTGTTCTGCGGAACAAGAGGAACTGGTAAGACATCAGTTGCCAAGATATTTGCGAAGGCAGTTAATTGTGAGCATCCGGTTGATGGCAACCCTTGTGGGGAGTGTCCGACATGCAAGGCGATTGCGGCTGGAACAAGCATGAATGTAATAGAGATAGATGCGGCATCTAACAATGGTGTCGATAATATAAGACAGATAAGAGAAGAAGTACAGTACTCACCGACAGAAGGAAGATTCAAAGTCTATATAATTGATGAGGTTCATATGCTTTCTATAGGAGCGTTCAATGCACTGTTAAAGACATTGGAAGAACCTCCTGCATATGTAATATTTATACTGGCTACTACAGAAGTGGCAAAGATTCCTATTACAATCCTTTCAAGATGTCAGAGATATGACTTTCACAGGATAACAATAGAGACAATTGCCGCAAGACTGTCAGAACTTATGAAGGCGGAGGGGCTGAATGTAGAGGACAAGGCAATAAAATATGTTGCCAAAGCTGCAGATGGTTCTATGCGAGATGCGTTAAGTCTGTTAGACCAGTGTCTGGCGTTCTATCTGGGAAAAGACCTTAAGTATGAAAATGTGTTAGATGTACTTGGGGCAGTTGACACGGCGGTATTTAGTAAAATGCTTTCAACAATTCTGTCAGGAGATGTTGCTGTGTGCATGTCACTTATGGAAGATTTGATAATGCAGGGAAGAGACCTTTCACAGTTTGTTACAGATTTTATATGGTATCTTAGAAATCTGCTTCTTATTAAGACAACTAAAGATGCAGAAAGAATTGAAGATGTAATAGAAGTATCGGCAGATAATCTTGAAGACTTGAAGAAAGATGCACAGAATGTTGATATAGATACACTTATGTACTATATAAGAGTGTTGTCAGAATTATCAAATGACCTGAAGTTTTCTACACAGAAGAGAGTTAAGACAGAGATAACATTTATAAAGCTGATGCGTCCGGCAATGGATAACAGTCAGGATATCGGCGATGTTGTAAGCCGTGTGACAATGCTTGAAGGGCAGTTACAGAAAGTACTTGATGATATTAAAAGCGGCAGACTTGTAAATGCAGGTGCTGCGGGAGGCCAGGCAGCAGTACAGCAGCAGACTCCAAAGAAGCCTGTAGTTAAGCGTGTATATGACGCTGTTCCGGAAGATGTTAAGGCAATTGCGGCAGGCTGGAAGGATATCATTGCAACGATAGATGATCCGGTTAATCAGACATTTTTACAGGCTGCACATGTTACATTAGCAGAAGATGGAATTAGTCTTGAAATTATGGTAGAATCACTTAGTGCCTATAATTCACTCAGCAGACAGGAAGTTATGGAGAGCATAGAGAATGTCATTGAGGAGAGAACAGGAGTAAGGGTTTCAATTAAAGTGACTAAGCTTAACGATGATGAGGATTTCCACAGCAGATTCGTGGATCTTAAGGAACTCGTAGGCATAGATATAGAAGTAGATGATAAGGAGGAACTTATATAATGGCTAAAAGAGGTGGTTTTCCAGGAGGAATGCCTGGTAATATGAATAATCTGATGAAGCAGGCACAGAGAATGCAGCGTCAGATGGAGGAGCAGCAGGCAGAGCTTGAGAATAAGGAATTCAGTGCGACAGCAGGCGGCGGAGTAGTTGAGGTAACTGTTACAGGTAAGAGAGAAGTATCTAAGGTTAAGATTGACCCTGAAGCAGTTGATCCAGATGATGTAGAGATGCTTGAGGATTTAATCGTAGCAGCTACTAATGAAGCTTTAAGAAAATGCGAAGAAGAGTCACAGGCACAGATGGCTAAGATTACTGGAGGACTTGGAGGATTAGGCGGAGGCTTATTCTAATGGACATCTACAGTGGTCATATTAACAGATTAATTGAAGAATTGTCGAGATTACCAGGGGTTGGGGCGAAGAGCGCCCAGCGCCTGGCATTTCACATTATAAACATGCCTGAGACTGAGGTTAAGAGCCTTGCAGACACAATGATTGATGCAAAGCAGCATATTCACTACTGTAAGGAGTGTTTTACACTTACAGATGAAGAACTGTGTCCGATATGCCGCGACCAGAAAAGAGACCATAAGACAATTATGGTAGTTGAACATACAAGAGATATGGCGGCATATGAAAAGACAGGAAAGTACGAGGGCGTATATCATGTTCTTCATGGAGCAATAAGCCCGATGCTTGGAATCGGACCGGCTGATATCAGGTTAAAGGAGCTTATGGTAAGGCTTCAGGGAGATGTTGACGAGGTTATTATCGCAACTAATTCCAATCTGGAGGGTGAGACAACAGCAATGTACATAAGCAAAATGATAAAGCCAACAGGAATTAAGGTGACAAGAATTGCAAGCGGAGTTCCTGTCGGCGGCGATCTTGAATATATCGATGAGGTTACACTTTTAAGAGCATTAGACGGAAGAACCGAGCTTTAAATTTGGTGAAGAACCAAGCTTTAAGCTTAATGTCCTGGCGCACCGGGCGTTAAGACAATATGTGTAAAATGCGTGCGCAGAAATGAAGAATACTATGGCAGAGAATATGACAGGTGATATCATATCGGATCACCGTGAACGAATGCTTAATCTGAAGAAATATTATCCTTTCTTCAGACTGATAGACACATCATTTTCTAATTTCAAGGATGGCAAATACGAAATCCTTGATATGGGCTATATAGTTATGGCGGTTCTCCGTTTCTTTATAGAGGAGAATAATTTTAAGGAAAAGGATGTTACATATCCCGAATATCTCGATTTCTTAAGGCTGATACTTAAGAGAGATTTCGGGCTTGATTTGAATGAACAGGACAGCAAGGAGATTGCTGATTATATATTTGACAAGATAAAGAATGATGGCAGGCCATTTGAATTCTCGTATTTTGATCCGGTGGACAGGAAAAAGAGAGTATCAAGAATGAAGATAATCGAGAGTTCGATAAGAGACAATACTGTGTGGTATTCGATAAGCCCTGATGCTATTGAATTCTATCTTGATACCAAGGAAATCAAGGACGAGAGCAGGATAAGCGTATCCCAGCTTCTTCTTGAGAAAATGATTAATTCACAGAACTTCCGTGGCGGAGTTGAAGTGGTTGAAAGAATCAACGAAGAGGTCAACCGCCTTAAGTTAAAGAAGAATGAAGTGCTGACAATTCTGTCGGGCGATGTATTTGCAGGAATAGAGGCTTATGAGGAATTCGTCAAGACAGGAATGAAATGGTTTGATGATGAAGAAAAGCTTTTTAAGAAGAACCGTGACCTTATTGCAAAATCAATTGAGAAGCTTAATGCATCGGGCAGCACAGGAGAAGGCTATTACAGGACGATGAACGAAATATACAGTCTTGAGACTCAGCTTAAGCAGGCAATGAACAGGCACAGCGAGCTGTTAAAGGATTGTACAGAAATGCAGAAGATGACCGATGACGCAGTAAGACGCGCCAAGCTTGGCAGATTAAGAAGCCATATGGATTTCACATCGGCACTTTCAGATATGATTAAGAGGGACAATGCAGATATATTAGTCACAATGTTAAGTCCGCTTCTAAAGCCGAATATAAGAAAGACGTTTGACCTGATAAGCATCGATGATGCGCTTATGGTAAAGCCTCCAAGATATGAGGAGAAGGAGCTTATAAGCAATGAAAGACCGGAAGATATTGAGTTTGCAGATGAGATTGAAGAAAAGAGAATTAAGGATAATTACGTATTCCTTATGAAAAATCTCATTGCGTGTTTGAAAAAATCGGACATTATAACACTTGGTCAGTTCGCAGATGCAATGAAGAGGGCGTATGGTGAGCAGGTTTTAAGAAATGCAGATTTCTTCTCTTTCTTTGTTAATCTGTGCCAGAAGGATGAGTACCAGCTTGGCGGTGATGCGGGAGAAGATACATTTCTTGATGCATACTTAGAAGAAGGATTTAAAGATACGGAATGCTTTACATTTGCAATAAGAAAAGGGCTTAGCGGGCAGGTTATATTGTCGGATAACTGTATGATGGCAGATGTTGAATTGGTACGAAAGGAAGCACATGGAGAATAGAAATCTAGATAAGGCACTGGATATAGTTTCCAAGCTTATCACAGGGGAAAATGTGTCTGAGAGGGGCGACAATGCAGCTCTTTATCAGGAATACAATAATAATGCAGAAGTGTATGACATAGTTCATATGTCATTAAAGAAATTTAATCTTAACATATATGAATATAACAATGGTCTGTATGTGAGTGCGGGTGATAATAACAGGGTGTTTGGATATTCCAACGAGGAATTAAGAAATGTACTTGGATTAAGAGTTAATAAAGAATTATATCTTGCGTATTTCATAATCTACAACATAATAACAGAGTTTTATTCAGATACAATGAGTTCTACTTATGCTGAGTTCATAAGACTTGAGGACATCATTAAAAATGTTGATAAGACAACAGGCGGTATTGTCGATAAGAGCGCAGGGCTTGTGCTTGATGAGGTTGAGGAGAACAGTTTTAAGCAGATAGCACTTACATGGGACGAGCTTCCGGTGACAACAGTAGAGGATCAGACAGGAGCGAGAGCAGCAAGAAATTCAAAGTCGGGTATGGTAAAGCTTGTGCTTAATTTCTGCGTTGCGCAGGAACTTTTAGTTGAGAGTCAGGACAGATATTATCCGACAGACAGATTCAGAAGTCTTATAGAGAATTATTTTGATGATTACAGAGGACGATTTGCCGAACTTATGAATGGAGGACGAGATGCCACAGATTAACAGAATCAGAGTTAATAATGTTAAATATAATTTCGGTACACAGGTGTACGACGATTTCGTGATGCGCTTCAACTGCCAGAATACTATATATGATCTTGCCAATGGTGGTGGTAAGAGTCTGCTTATGCTGCTTCTTATGCAGAATATGCTTCCTAACTGCACCCTTGATGACAAGCAGCCGATTGAGAAGCTTTTCAGGCAGGGAAGCGGTAATACATGTATTCATTCTTTGGTTGAGTGGAAGTTAGATCCATGTTATCAGAAAGATGGTTTCAGGTTCATGACAACTGGTTTCTGCGCAAGAAAGGGAAGAGGCACAGACGATGAGAATCAGGATGGACAGGAACAGACAGCTGCTCCGACAGCAAGTGTTGAATACTTTAATTACTGCATATTCTACAGGGAATTTGGCGATAACGACATTAAGAATCTTCCACTTGTAAGTAATGGAGAGAGAATTACATATAACGGACTTAAGGCTTATCTTCGTGACCTTGAGAAGGGCGGGTACAAATATGTTGTTAAGATATTTGACAGAAAAGGTGATTATCAGAGCTTCATAAGCAATTACGGAATATATGAGAGTGCATGGGAAATTGTGCGTGGAATTAACAAGACAGAGGGACATGTAAGAACATATTTCGAGTCAAATTATAAGACAAGCCGTAAAGTTGTTGAGGATCTGCTTATAGAGGAGATTATCCAGAAATCCTTCAATAACAAGCTGTCAGTTGATAATGATGAGGGCATGATGGCTCAGACTCTTATGGATATTAAGGACAAGTTAGTGGAGCTTTCAAAGAAACACTCACAGCTTGGAGCATATGACAGCCAGATTGCAGCTATCGACAGTTTTAAAGAATATCTGTCGACATATGAAGCATTTTACAACAGAAAAGAAGAAATAGAGAAGCAGCTATATGACCTGCTTCTTGTTGCTATGCGGGAAAGTGATAAGAAGGATAAGGAACTTAAGAGTCAGGATGACCTTATCACTAAGATGTATGATGAGCTTGCACACGAGAAGGAAGCTATAGCAGTTGCAGAGGTTATGTCTGAAAAGAATTCGATGGCAGGAGTTGAGAGCCTTGTTAATGAGACAAGAAAGGCACTTGAACTCAAGAACGCTGCAATTGAAGAGGCAAGAGGAAAGCTTTCTTTGATGGAGTCTGCGGGTGATTATAAAGATTATGCAGAATACGAGAAGTCTTATAAAGGACTTCAGATTGCGATAGATAACAGATTAAGAGAAGATACGGATATAACAGCAGAGTTAAAGATACTTGCTGCAGGTTACAGAAAATTCTATGAGACAGAGACCAGAAGACTTAAGGAAAAGCTTGATATAGCAGCTAACCGTGTTAAGGCTCTGGAAGTCAGATTATCAGAGTCTAAGGATAACCTTAGAAATGCTGACAAAGAGGCGGCAGGTCTTGGCAGTCTTTCTGATAATCTTGAGAATGAGATACAGGAATTACAGGCACAGCTTGGAGCATCTTTATCAGAGGCAGGAACTGTCGTATGTGAAAATGCGTCTGAAGAATATGACAAGTCATTCAGCGATAAAGAACTGTTAAAGAATGAAGAGACAAGAATGTCCGAAAAATTCAATGATGTGCAGCAGCAGTTAATGTCACTTAATGAGACAATATCTGCCAATAAAGCACTTATTGATATATTCACAGAGCAGTCAGAAAAGCTAGAAAAGGCTGATGAGGCTGGAAATGCTGATAACGAGCGTATGGGCAAAATCCGTGAAATATACAGTGCAGATAATGACGAGGCAATGCTTTCGGTTATTCTTGAGACTTACCAGAAGATGCGCAGTGAATATATAGAAGAGTGTAAGGCAGCCCAGGAACTTGAGAACTTTATTGACAATGCAAGAAAGGGAACATATATCTGTAAGAGTCCTGAAAGAGACAGGCTTAAGGAATACCTTGAGAGCCAGTACGGTTCAGATGTTGTTGAGGGTCATGAGTGGTTCGCAGTCCTGAATGCAGGACAGAAGAGAGATGTATTAAAGAGAACACCTTTCATTGAGTACGCATTTATAATAAAGAACGATTTCGAGAGAATCAAAGCAGATGAGATGCTTAAGGATTTCGGCAAGGGTGCGGCTGCTTATCCTGTTATAAGCGAGCAGGTGCTTATTGATACTAAGTTAGAGATTAACAAAGATCTGATTGTATTCGCATTAAAGGATATGTCATTCCTTCGTGATGAGGCAAAGCTTGAGACACAGATTAAGCTTGCACAGGAGGAGCTTGAGTCGCATAAGGCGCAGGCAGGAAAGCTGTCAGACAGAATGGGGCTTGTGTGGAATGATTATACATTTGCACTTGTATATAATGCTACGTCTGGAAAGGTGGATGCGTCCGAGGCAGAAGCAATCAGATTAAAGATTGCTGACAGCGAGGCTGCAATTATTGAGGCTGAGAAGAAGAGAAGCGTGTTAAATGAGGTTAAAGAGCAGCTTTCAAGGAACCTCGCACAGACAAGAGATGATATAGAAGAGAAGGAAACAACATGCAGCCTGCTCTCGCGTATTATGGAGATGAATACTTCTATAGATAAAAAGTATGAGCGCTTAAAGGGACTGAAGGCTGATGTGGACAGTGCAAGAAACCGCATATATGAGTGCGAGGAGGCAGCAGCTTCTGCTAATTCTGAGTATGATACCGCGAGAGATTTCGAGGACAGTACAAGAAAGGAATATGAGGAAATCATTAAGTCATGGGAGGAGCAGTATGCACCTTATTATGATGAAAATGTTTCGATAGAAATCGATGATGATACATACCGCCTTGATAAGGATGAAATTGAGAGCAGATTCGCCGGATTAAAGACAGCACTTTCACAGAAGAACAGTGACTTTGCAGATAAGCAGGCGCTGATGAATCATCTGTCTGCATCTATGAACAAATGTCGTGATGCAATAGAGTACAGAGGTTATACATTTGACGATATTAAGGCAAAGTATGAAGCCGGTGAGATTATGGCAGCAGGTTCACAGCAGTTAAGGAATGCCAAGGATGCTCTTAATAATCTTGTGAAGAGCAGTGATGCTGTAAGGGAAGAACTTGAGTCACAGGAAGCACTTCTTAACAGACTTGAGGGAAGTATCGCACATGGTATTAACCAGATTGAGAATAATTATGGAAGCTTTAATCAGTTCCCATGTGATGACCCGGATGGATTCATTACACAGCACAAGGTACTTATTAAGAAGTTAGAGGATAACACCAAGGTTCAGGAAAAGACACGCAGACAGATGTCTGATTCATTAAAAGACATACTTGTATGCAGAAAAGACCTTGAAAGAATTGTGTCAGATGCGGGCATGCATGTTCCAGAAGAATTCCGTCCGGAGGATGCACAAGGAATTACAGCTAATCTTACAGAATATGAGGCTGTTCATAAAGAATATGCTTCAATTACCAGATTAGAGTATAAGAAGGTTGATGAATTTAATAAGAATAAAGCTAAACTTATTGACCTGCTTAACGGATTTAATGCAGTCGAGCTTGCAGATGAAGTAAGGATATCGCTTAATGTTCCTCAAAATGTGGCTAAGACCAGAAGTATGATTGAATCGTTAAATGAGACGAACACATTTATACAGTTAGAAAAAGACCGCATTGCCAAGGGTATAGAGGATATGCAGATGATTAAGGATAACTTCGAGAACCGTTGTATCCAGACATGCAGTAACATTAAGACTGAGCTTGACCGTCTGCCACAGTTGTCTAATATCAATCTTGACGGAGAACAGATTGCAATAATCAGTCTGCAGATTCCTTATATAAAGGAAGAATTATATAAGGAAAAGATGTCTGAATATATTGATGAAACTGTATTCATGGCGGAAAGCTTTAAGGAGCCGACGGAAAGACTCAAATATATAAGAAACAGACTGTCATGGAAGAGACTTTTCTCAGTTATTGTTACAGATATGAACTCAATTAGGATTAATCTGTATAAGAGAGAAAGAATCAAGGACCAGAGCCGTTACTTAAGATATGAGGAAGCGGTTGGTTCAACAGGACAGTCACAGGGTATATATATCCAGTTCCTTATTGCAATTATCAATTACATATCTAATATGAATTTTTCAGGCAATGAAGGTGTTGAGGGTAAGACAATATTTATCGATAACCCATTTGGTGCGGCAAAGGATATATACATATGGGAGCCAATATTTAAGCTGCTTGCAACTAACCATGTCCAGCTTATTGTTCCTGCAAGAGGTGCAACTCCTGCTATTACAGGAAGATTCGATGTTAATTACATACTTGGTCAGAAGCTGGTTGATTCAAGGCAGCAGACTGTGGTTGTTGATTATTACAGCAGCACGAAGGAATCAGAATTGGAATACACGAGAATGGATTACGAACAGGCAACATTTGATTTTTTGTAACATATTTGTAACAATTCTGTGAACTCGGTTTACAATGAACTTAGGCTGTGCTAAACTTTAATGAGTTGTAAAATGCGACAATTGAATCAATTTTAACATTCAGTAAGCACAGGAATGAGGAATATATAACCATGAATAAATATGAATTAGGAATTAAGATAGACCAGATTAAGAAACTGGCTGCCAAGAAGGATTATGCCGAAGCTGCAGCTATTGCAAAGGAGCTTAACTGGTCAAAGGTAAAGGACTGGCAGTCACTTGCTACTGCAATTAATGTGCAGGAAGCAGTTGGTGATTATGAAGAAGCAAGAGATATGGCAATTCTTGCTTATAACAGAAATCTTGGAGGAAGAAAGCTTGTTTATAAGCTTACAGAATTCTTTATTAAAGTTGGAGATTTTGAAAATGCCAATGAACTTTATGAAGAATATAGCAGAACATCACAGCATGATGTGAGCAGATTCATTCTTTTATATGATTTGAAGAAAGCGCAGAATGCATCTGATAATGAACTAGTAGGAATCTTAGAGGACTACAGGGATCATGAGATTGATGAGAAATACATGTATGAGCTTGCAACTCTTTATTATAAGACGGGAAGAAAAGAAGAGTGTGTCAAGACTTGTGATAATATTGTTCTGTGGTTTCAGGATGGAAGATATGTTGAAAAGGCAGTACAGTTAAAGGAGCAGCTGGGTGTTACGCTTACGAAGACACAGAAGGGTATCTTAGAGGATGTAAAGAAGAGAAAGGATGACATCGAGGCTGCTAAGGAAGAGCTTTTTGCTAAACAGAAAGAGTTAATAGATCTTAAGAGAGATGATGTTGAGGATGTTTTCAGGGAAGAAGATGAGAAGATATCTGAATTACCTAAGAAGGCAGCACAGACACCTAAGGAAGTACATCTTAATGTTCCAGAGTACGACAGGCAGCAGGAGGAAGGTCCTCTTTCAATGGATCTTGTCCAGAATGACCAGAATAATGATATTAAAGAGTTTATTATGAAAGCACTGAGCAAGAACAGTGATAACAGTAAAAGTCAGTTATCAGAGCAGGAGGCCAGTGTAAGAAAGATTGAGACTCCACAGGTTGAGAAGCCGGAGGTTGCAGAAGCCTTAAGTGAAGCAGGAGAAAAAGCATTTTCTAATGAAATTAATAAGGCAAATCTTTCATTAAAAGAGCTTATTGCCAATGCAAAGCAGAAGCTTGATAATAATTATGATAAGATTAATAAAGAAGATGAGGCAGAGCAGAGAAGAGAGACAGAGGCTCGTATTAATGAAAAGGCAAAGAATATTGATATTAATGTTCCGGTTCCGGATTACAGCCTTTATGATACAAGAAATCTTCAGGAAGAGCTTGCAGCTAATATGAGTGATTTGTTTAGAGCTGACGAAGAAGATGAGGATGTTAAGACATTTGTACCAGCTTCAAAGCATCAGGATGAAAAGCAGGAAGAGAAAGAGCCTGTTAAGGAAAATGCTACGTCAGTATCTGTGAACACTGATACAGTTGATGAAACTGAAGGAACAGAGACATCAGATGATGACCAGATTGAAGGCCAGATGGATATAACTGAATGGATGCAGTCTGTTAAAGAAGAAAAGTATGGTAAGCAGGATACGAGAGAATTTTCTAAGTCTGAGCTTGAGAGATATCTTGACGAAAAAGAAGAAAAAAGCGCTGCCTATGAGAAAATGGTTGAACGTAAAAAAGCAGAAGCTCTGGCAGCAGGCAAAGAGATTGACAAAGAGGAAGCAAAACAGGTTGCTCTTGCACAGATGGCGGTTGATTCAGCAAGAATGGATTTAGCTATCAGAACAGGTAAGGCTGCTGCAAGATTAGAGCAGGAAGCAGCAAAGGCTGCGGCAGCAGTAACTAAGAAGGCGCCGGTTAATGCAGAGGAACCAAGTGAAGAAATTCCTTTAGTTACAGCACAGATTCCAACAGTTTCAGAATCTATGATATCAGATATCAATTCAATTATGAATGATGATAATAATAAAGAAGAAGGTGATGAGGCTGTTGCCCAGCAAGAGGCAGCTGCAGGCGTTGAGCCAGAAGAAACAGTTCCATTTACTAGACAGAACAGACAGCCGGAGAGTATGGAAGAATATAATACAGACAACGATGAAGTCGAAGAAGAAAAAGATAAGAAGCTTACAGGAGAGCTTGCCAAGATATTCAGAAAGTACAGGGATATGCCAGGACTTGAGGAGCAGCTTGTTGATTTATTCGATACAATCGATGATGAGATGCAGATTAATACATCTAAAGTGGGCAATATTCTCATTTCTGGTAATTCAAGTTCAGATAAGACTGATCTGGCAAGAACAATTATAAGAGCAATCAATACATTATATCCAGATAAACAGAAAAAGATCGCAAAGACATCAGGAGAGAGTATAAACCAGCGCGGAATTACAAAGGCTATGGGAAGACTTAAAGGTACTGCACTTATTGTAGAAGGCGCAGGAACAATTCAGCCTAAGAGAATTAACGAGCTTCTTAATTGTCTTGAACAGGATACTGACAGAATGATAGTTATATTTGAGGATTCAGATACAGATATGAATGTACTTATTAACTTCAATCCTGAATTAACGAATACATTCAACCACAGAATTATTCTTAAGCAGTATACAGTCAATGAACTTGTTGAGATGGCAAAGAGGTTTGCAAGAAAGAGACAGTATGAGGTTGATGATGATGCATTACTAGAACTGTATCTTAAGATTGACAAACTCCATAATGTGAATGATAATATTAAACTTGATGATATCAAGGAAATTATCAATCAGGCAATTGTCAATTCTGAAAGAAGAGCATCAAGAAGATTCTTCGGCGGACTTAAGAAAAAGAGAAGCGAGAATGGTGATGTTATATTCTTGACAGAGGCAGATTTTAAAGACAGATAAATTTATATGCACAAATGTGCTTACACAGGGAGGAAAATATGACTAATATCGATGAAATGTCAATTAACGCAATCAGAGTATTGTCAGCAGATGCAATTCAGAAGGCGAACTCAGGACATCCTGGACTTCCACTTGGAACTGCACCTACAGCTTATGAATTATGGACTAACCATATGAATTACAATCCTGCTGATCCAGAATGGGAGAACAGAGACAGATTCGTTCTTTCAGGTGGACATGGTTCAATGCTTCTTTACTCATTGTTCCATTTACTTGGAATTGGCAATCTTTCTTTAGATGATGTAAAGAATTTCAGACAGATGGGTTCAAAGACACCAGGACATCCGGAATACGGCCACACAGTCGGAGTTGAAGCTACAACAGGACCTCTTGGACAGGGTATGGCTATGGCAGTTGGTATGGCTATGGCAGAAGCACATCTTGCATCTGTATTTAATAAGGATGGATACAATGTAGTTGACCATTACACATATGTACTTGGTGGAGACGGCTGTATGATGGAAGGTATTTCATCAGAATGTTTCTCACTTGCAGGAACATTAGGTCTTTCAAAGCTTATTGTATTCTATGATTCTAACAATATATCAATCGAAGGAAGTACAGATATTGCATTTACAGAAAATGTAATGAAGAGATTTGAAGCATTTGGCTTCCAGACAATTGAAGTTGCTGATGGCAATGATATCGAAGCTATCGGTAAGGCTATTGAAGAAGCTAAGGCGGATAAGGAAAGACCATCACTTATCAAGGTTAATACAATGATAGGATATGGCTGTCCTGCAAAGCAGGGTAAGGCAAGCGCACACGGCGAGCCTCTTGGAGTTGATAATGTCGCAGCACTTAAGGAAAATCTTAACTGGCCATGCAAGGGTGATTTCGAAGTACCACAGGAAGTATATGACCATTATAAAGAGATAGCTGCAAGAATGGCTAAGCCAGAAGAAGAATGGAATAAGCTTTTTGCAGAGTATTGTGAGAAGTTCCCTGAGATGAAAGAACTCTGGGATAAGTATTACAATGGTTGTGATATGTCCGATTTATTCAATTCAGAAGAATATCTTGCAAAGCCTGAGAAGGCAGAAGCAACAAGAAGTTCAAGTGGAACAATCCTTAATATGATTAAGAATGTAATGCCTAACCTTATCGGTGGTTCAGCAGATTTAGCACCATCTAATAAGACTAATATGAAGGATGCAGGCGATTTCTCTAAGCAGAATTACGCAGGAACTAATCTTCATTTTGGTGTAAGAGAGCAGGCTATGGCAGCAATTGGTAACGGACTTGCACTTCACGGTGGATTAAGACCATTCGTTGCAACATTCTTCGTATTCAGTGATTACACAAAGCCAATGGCAAGACTTACATCACTTATGAAGTTACCACTTATATATGTATTCACACATGATAGTATCGGAGTTGGTGAGGACGGACCTACACATGAGCCAATCGAGCAGCTTGCAGCATTCCGTTCAATGCCTGACTTCACAGTATTCAGACCATGTGACAGAACAGAGACAGCACTTGCCTGGGAATATGCTATTGAGTCTAAGGACGAGCCAACAGCATTAGTTCTTACAAGACAGAATCTTCCACAGATGGCAGGTTCATCTAAAGAAGCACTTAAGGGTGCATATATTCTTGAGGATTCAGATAAAGAGACTCCAGATGGAATCATCATTGCGAGTGGTTCAGAAGTGAACTTAGCTGTATCTGCAAAGGCAGAGCTTAAGAATGCAGGAATAGATGTAAGAGTAGTAAGTATGCCATCTATGGACGTATTCGAGAAGCAGTCAGATGAATACAAGGAATCAGTCCTTCCTAAGAGTGTAAGAAAGAGAGTTGCAGTTGAGGCACTTTCAGACTTCGGATGGTACAGATATGTAGGACTTGACGGTAAGGTAATCTGCATGAAGACCTTTGGAGCTTCAGGTCCGGCTAACCAGTTATTCGAGCATTTCGGATTCACAGTAGAGAATGTAGTTAATACTGTTAAGAGCCTTTTCTAAGATGATAGAATAATAAGAAAATTAATATAAAAAATCAGGGATTTCGGTTATTAAATATAACTGGAATCCCTGATTTTTTATAAAAGTCAAGTGCAGAATGTGCCATATATTACCGAATGTGCCAAAACTATCCGATACTAATGTTACGTATATTACCGAATATGCCATATATTGCAGAATATGCCAAAACTATTGCATGATGCCAGGATGCTGTATTAATATAGTATATTTAAAATAATGGTCTTTCTCATCGTACGAATATTTCATAATTCCATCGTAACTGTCAACAATTCTTTTAATGCTTCGTGTTCCAAGACCATGATTAATAGTGTCCGTTTTGGTTGTGTACGCTTGACATAATATCTATAGTTAATTAAACTAACTATAGATGTCATAACTTTAAGGGGGATTACAATGAGAAGAATTGCAGCAGGATTAATGGTTGTAATGTCAGTTTTGCTTGTGTCGTGTAAGGGGAAAACAGGTAATACGATAACCGTAGGAAGCGATAAGCTTGATAATACGCAGTCATACTTTTCTGAAAGCATGCATACGGTGGCAAGATGTGATACAGGATATTATTATCTTGATAAATGTAGCGCATCAGATGATAATCTTATGTTTTATGATGATAAGTCGGAAGAAAGTATTGTGTTATGTAATAAACCACAATGTGGGCATGATGGAGAAGAGTGCATGGCATATATTTCAGGAAGCGAGTTTAAAAGTGAGTTGTATTACTATAATTCGTACATATATATGATAAGTTCCAAGGGAAATCTTGTACAGATAAGTGCTGACGGAACACAGAGAACAGACCTTGGAAGCATATGCGTCCTGAGTGGACAGGATAGTGTGTCAATGTGCTTCAATGATGGATATGCATATGTATCTCAAGAGATAACGGGAGATATAGAAGGTAATGTAACAGTAAGGCTGTACAGATTTAATCTTGATACGGGTTCGAGCGATAAAATATATGAAGAAACGGGATATGGTATAGGAATTAATTCACTTAAAACATATGGCAGTGACACATTTTTTTTAAAGACATCTGTTTCAAAAGATGATAAGGGATTATATTCGTTGGAAGGAAAAGGAATATTCAGAATTACAGGGGAAGATACTGAATGTCTGCTTGAAAAGAATGTGTATAGTTACTGTATAGATGCAGACAATAACAAGCTGTATTACAGTGGGCTTGGAGATGGAATGATATATGAATATGATCTTGGCAGCGGTAAGTCAGAAAGCATATATGAAAGTGATAATGATACAGGATATTTTTATATAACATTTGACGGAAATTATATCTGGATGGATGATGAAGGATATAAGAATATGGCAATGTATTTTAACAAACAGAGCAATTCACTTGATTATACATTATATCAGTTAGACAGAGATGGAAAGCTTGTAGCAAAGAGGACAATTCCAGACGAGGAAAAGATATTTTCAATTATGCATGGGGATAGCAGGAGAATGTTTATGTTCTCATTTGTGAATAACAGAATTGTATATATTGATAAGAGTAACATTGAAAAAGGGGATATTAAGGAACTTAGGTAGATGAAAGAACTGGGGAGACTGCTTAATAGAAAAATAATATTGCTAATTCTGGCTGCGGCATGTATATGTGTCGTGGCTGTTTTTGCAAGGGACTTTTCAGACTGCGGAATAGATAATTATAAGATTAAAGTAAGAGAGTACAACTGGCTGATTAATGGGCATACAGATGAACAGATACAGCAGCATGCTGACGAACTGGCACAGGATGATAGAAGAATATTTAAGAGACTTGCAAAGGAATACAAGGAAAAGTCTGATTATATTGATGGATATACAGAAAGTGTCAAAGCAGTTATTACAAATGCCTCGAATATGAAAAAATTCAGTGTGTTCGGTACATCAGAATCAATAGCTAATATCAATAAAACGGAAAATGATTATAAAAGGATTGAAAATGTACAGGTTAGGGAATTAAACAGCAGGGCAGTTGAACAGTTTCTGAAGAATGATATTTCTATCTATATCGTTCTTGCGTTGATGATATATATTATTTATAACATTTATGAATACAGGGATAATGGAATGTGGCAGATTATCTATACTGCTGTAAATGGAAGAATGAGAATTGCAGTTAAGGACACTGCAGCAGTCGGATTGGGTGCTTTATTTGTATCACTGATTATGCAGTTATGCGGTCTTGTCTCTATGCTTATGGTGTACGGTGGCTGGGATTCCCTTACAGCACCTGTACAGTGTCTGACAGGATATAATAATTTCACTTATCCGATAAGCGTAATGATATATCTTTTTATAAGATATATCATTATATCTTTAATAGTTATTGCAATAGTGCTTGTTATATCACTCGTATTTGCGTTATGCAGGAAAAGAATCAGTTCAATTGTGCTGGTGGGTATAATTGCAGGAGCGGAAGCATTTGCATACCAGAATATATCAATGCAGGGCAGATTAAGAATTTTCAAGAAGATTAATATAATAAATGTGATGAATGTAAGCAGCATACTTAGGAAGTATGATAATATCATGATAGCAGGTGTTCCTGTGAGCATGGTAAATGTGCTGTGCATGGTGTGTATTAGTATAGCTGTAATATCAGCAATATTTCTTGCGCTACTTGGAAAGGTTATCCGTCCGGGAAGAAGTGCTGGCTTTATAGGAAAAATGATTGAAAAAATCGGACATGGAGTTCAAAGGATTTTGTCCAGACTTCCGCATTTCTGGAAAGAAATGTACAAATTTTTAATAACAGCAAGAGGCTGGATTGTAATATGTGTTGTTGTGTTTATAACAATATTTATATGTAATAACCAGAAAATAGCATATTCTGAAGATGAAAAGAAGCGTGATGAATATTATCAGCAGTATGGTGGCAGGGATTACAGTGGATTTACCAGTCTTATAGAGCAGAGACAAAATGATGTTTATGAGGCACAGGCAAAGCTGGATGCTGCAAGAGAACAGTATGAGCGGGGGGAACTTAGTGAGGATGATGTAAGCAGATATGTGTACAACCTAATGGATGCTGCGAGACTGCTTGATAACATGAGCGAATATATGCAGCAGATTGAATATGTTTCACAGATAAAAGAGCAGTACGGAATAGATGCGTATGTTATGTCACAACGGGGATACGACCAGATATTTGGCAGTAAAGGAGCAACGAGAAAACTGCTTATATATATTATACTCGGATTTGGAGTTGTTCTTATTGCAGAGACTGAAAGCTCAGTGGAATATAAGAACGGAATGAATGTGCTTATTGGCTCGTCTGAGAGAGGAAGAAGATGGGAACGTACAGTTAAGGCAGCTGCTGTATGCATATTGGTGGGGGTAAGTGCATTTTTACTGTATATAATCGAAATGATAATAATGTATAAGGCTTATGGCATGCCATATATTAATGCACCGCTTATAAGCCTTACATATATGAATACAGCAAAGGTATTCAGGAATATAACGATAAGCCAGTACATGCTTGTTCTCATGGCAGAGGAGATACTATTCGCAGTAGCAGTCGGACTTGAAACAGTATTCGCTTCAAGGCACATTTTTAAAAAGAATTCGGGGAAAGGAATACCTCTGATTATAGTTATTAATACTGCTATATTATGTATTATTATGTGAGGGGAATGTATGAGAATTAAACAGTTTGTAATAATGATAATGATTATATGTGGCTGTGTATCAGCTGGATGTAAGAATAAAGAAGTACAGGAGAGTGACAAGACAGCAAGTGACAGCAGCCGTTTAGCCAGACAGGAGGTGGAGTATCCCGAAAAAGAAGATACATATGAAGATTGGGAACAAGTGGGTGAATTCAAGATAAACAGCAGGTCTGTAGAACAGGATGTACATGACACAGATACATCATATCTTTATATAATGGGATTTTCGTGGCCAGTGCTGTATGATAAAGAGTCTGTAAAGTTTATAGAATACACTGCGTATAATGCACGTGTGCAGTTTGAAAAGAGAGAGGTGCAGCTTAAGGAATTCCTTGATAAAAAGGTTATTAAGACGCAAAGTAAAAAGATATCGGGAGCAGAGCAGGAAGAACTGGATTTAATATTGTATATGGAATTTCCAACAAGTACATATTCATGGTATATGAATAAACAATCATCAGATACGGTACTTAGGGAAAGAAATGACATGCTTAATGCCATACTTATAGAGGCAAAAGTTATATATAATGATGGAAAAGAGGAGACTTGTTATTATAGGATTCAGACTGGAACAGCAGATAGTTATATGTTGTTTAAGAG
>ERZ1034687.517-NODE-517-length-24310-cov-46.270130_pt1 | contig 24310 bp, 21 predicted proteins | sample MGYA00520704_ERZ1034687 | MGnify/ENA primary metagenome ERZ1034687 (study PRJEB33766, sample SAMN09781762) | gut metagenome | biome: gut microbiome | host: Homo sapiens | place: Madagascar | study: EMG produced TPA metagenomics assembly of the PRJNA485056 data... | reverse complement strand
AAGTAGATGTTCAAGCCTGCTGCTGCCGCGGGTTAAAAACCCGCCCCCCAATTAGGCCGATAAATTGCAGTTTATCGGTTCTTATCTATTTTAGACGTTATATATCACAATAAATTAGTACATTTGCTCCATAATTATTTTTAGAGACAAACTATGAAAAAAAAACTACCACTTATTCTGTTGAGCCTTAGCGCTTGGGGAGGCCAGATGGCGTTTGCACAAAACGTAACATCGGGCAACATCACCGGCGTATCGGCTGACAACAAAGCTGCGGCAGTGAACGTGAAGCTTACTGGCAACTTAACGCAGACTGCTAATGGCGACTTTCGTCAATTGCGCGACCTTTGCTACCAAATGGCAAAGCTCGACCTTTCAACAGCCAACTGTACCAACATACCTAAGAACGCTCTCCACTCGCGTCATAATTTAAAGACGCTTATTTTACCCAACAATTTGGTAAACATCGGTTCACAAGCCTTCTTTGCCTGCGATGCTATGACGGGAACCCTCAGCATTCCACGCACGGTGAAGAGCATCGGTGCGAGTGCCTTCTCTATGTGTAAGAGCCTACAAGGCATTACGTTGCCCTCTAATAGTCAGTTAGTCAACTTGGGCTCGTATGCTTTCAAAGGGTGCGAAAGCCTTACGGGTGAGGTGACATTGCCTAATAGCTTAGTCGTACTGCGCGACGGTGTATTTGAAGGCTGCACCCACCTTACAAGTATCGGTTTACCCAACGACTTACAGAGCATTGGTGCCAATGCCTTCGCGGGATGCAGTAGTTTGACGGGTAACGTCAATATGGGACGTATGCTCACGCGTATCGGGGCCAGTGCCTTTACTGACTGCACCAGCCTACAAAGTATTTCATTGCCTCGCGCTCTTCAAAGCCTTGGTGATGCAGCCTTTATGAATTGTACGGGTTTGACAGGTACCATTACTTTGCCCGGTAGCGTACAATACTTCGGTAAGGGGGCCTTTGCAGGTTGTTCTCAAATAGAGTCAGTCGTACTGCCTGCCGATATTAGCAGCGTACCTACTGCAGCCTTTGCTCACTGCACAGGACTGAAGTCGATTACGCTTTATGCTGAAACACCTATTGCTGCTGATGCAACGGCCTTTGTGGGCGTTGACTGCGAGAACGTAGCGCTCAACGTGCCCGAAAACAGCATAGAAGCCTATCGTGAAGCCCCCGTTTGGCGCGAGTTCAAGATTCAGTCTGTTACTGCCGTTAACGATATGAAGGCAATGGCTAACGTAGAGGTAGAAAAGGAAGGCAACCGCGTTTGGGTGAAGAACTTGCCACAAGCCTCTAAAGTTCAACTCTTCGATGCGCAAGGTAAGTTGCAAGCTACCGTCTTGGCTGAGGGAGAAACCAGTTTCGAACTCACCACTCCTGGCGTTTATGTAGTTAATGTTAATGGACGAAGCTTTAAGGTTAAGAAGTAAGTTTTGAGAAGGGTTATGAGGTTATGAGGTTAGAAGGTTAAAAAAGTCACTTTCTTAAACTCATAAATTTACTAATTTCAATCAACTTATTAAACTCTCTCAACCCATTAAACTTATTAAACTCCTTCAATTCATTAAACTCTCCCAATATATATATATATATTCATGAAGAAATTTATTCTCTCTATAGCATTACTTTTGGGATTGGGCGGTGTTAGTCAGCAAATGACGGCACAAAATTTGGTACCCATTCCCCTCAAGATGCAAACTGCAGCCAATGAACGACCATTGGTGTGGTACAACGTGGCAACAATCGATTGCCCCGAATCATTAAATAACGAAAAGGAACATTTGCTCCGCATTCTCAAAGATCGCGCAGGTATCTCTGAACTCAATGCCAATGGTACGGCAAAGATTACGCTTAGCATCAATCCCGACCTTACCGACGACGAGGCTTACACGCTCCACCTCAATGCCGACGGCGTAGAGATAGCAGGTAAGACGGCTGCAGGCGTGTTCTATGGCGTAATGACGCTCGAACAACTCATGATCGACGACAATGCGTCGGCTCGTTGTCTCGAAACGGTTGCTATCGACATTGAAGACGCTCCTCGCACCCACGTACGCGAACTCATGGTCGACCCTTGTCGTATCTTCATTCCCTACGAACGATTGAAGGAGATTGTGCCCGAGATGGCGCGTTACAAACTCAACAGTATCCACCTCCACTTGGTTGATGACCAAGCTTGGCGCATCGAGATAAAGAAATATCCTGAACTTATTGAGAAGTCTACCTCACGTGTGGGCATGGACGACATGCTAATGCCCATTTCTGGTTACTATACACAGGAACAGATGAAGGACTTCGTGGCTTACTGTGCTAAGTATCACGTTATGGTAGTGCCCGAAATTGAAATGCCGGGTCACGAAGTGGCAGCCATTCACGCCTTCCCCGAACTCACCTGTGGCGCTAAGGAAGTGCCCATTCGCACCACTTGCGGTGTGTCAGACAATTTGCTCTGCCCAGGCAACGAGTTTACATACGAATTTTTAGGTAACGTGTTCCGCGAAATGGCCGAGGTGTTCCCTTGCAAGTACATTCACCTCGGTGGTGACGAGGCGGGTAATCCTGCCCTCGACTGCTGGACTACCTGTGAAAAGGATAAGGCGCTGAAGAAGAAATTGGGCATCACAACTACTGACCGTTCAGAGAACTGGAAGTTGCAGAAGTACATGTTCGACCGCGTAATCGATACGCTCCGCACAAAGTACGACAAGATACCTATGTTCTGGTACGAGACCGACTTCAAAGAGATACAAGAAGGCTGTGTTACCTTTGCTTGGCGTAATGGCTTGACCCAACCCGCTATCAATGCTGCAGTTGAGAATAATGCCAAGATTATGATGTGCCCTGGCGACTATTGCTACTTTGACTACCCTATGGCAAAGGGCGATATGCCCGAAACGAACTGGGGTATGCCTGTGCGCACATTTGAGACGGTTTACCAATTTGACCCAGGTTGGAACATGGGTGCAGAATTTGAAGAGAACAACCTCTTTGGCGTAGCTGGCACGTTGTGGAGTGAGTGTATCAACTCTCCCGAACGTATCTTCTATCAAGCTTATCCGCGTTCGCTCATCTTGGCTGAAGCCGGTTGGAGTGCTAAGAAGAACCGTTCGTGGAAGGGATTCTTGAAGCGTTCTCGTCCTATTATGCTTGACTTGCAACGCCGTGGCATTACCTTCTCTATGCCTACTGATTATATTGACTTGCAGTAATTTTCCTTAATATACTTGTTGACGAGTTGACAAGTTAACGAGTAGACAAGTAAGTTACCATAAAAACATACTTGTCAACTCGTCAACTTCCCAAATACCCACGAAATGAAAAAGATATTTCTAACCCTCCTCGCATTGTTAGCCGTCACGTTTACGGCACAGGCCGATGCCATTGTGAGTGGGCAACAATATAAGATTGTTACACTCGACGGCACAAAAGCCCTCACCTGTGGCGCAACAGCCAAGAATGATGTCACCCTTACATTAGCCGATCTCAGCGATACAGATGGTGGGCAAGTGTGGACGCTCACTGCCAATGGCGACTATTGGGGCATCACCTCAGCCTTAGGCAATTTCAACATCGACAACCCTTCGTCTAATCACGATGGCTTTCACAATCAACTCTGCCTTTGGCAAACCAATGGTGGTAATAATCAGAAGTGGACTTTCGAGGCGGCTGACGATGATACCTACTACATGATTCCTTTCGAGAATGCTGCTAAGTGCTACGCGCTCGATGCGGACGGTAAGTTTACATTCCAAGACAAGGCTGCCGACACACGCGTAAAGCTCGTTAAATACGTAGAACCCGAAGTGACCATTAACGGCATTACCAGCGGTAAGTACTATCGTATCTGCTCGCCCGACAAGGCAATGGCCTTGAGCAACAATGCCTCTACGGCCAACGACCTCGTTGTATCAATGACTGCTTTCGAGAAGAATGACTTAGGTCAGATATGGCAGCTCACCTACAAAGGCGGTTACTGGCAAGTGAAGAGCGCTTGTGGCAACGTTTGCTTAGACAACCCTGCTGAAGCACACAGCAAATTCAACAATCAGCTCATTCAGTGGAAAACCTCTGGCGGTGAAAACCAAAAGTGGACGTTTGAGGTCGTTGAAGATGGTTTCTATATGATTCCTTTCGAGAATGCTGAGAAGTGCTATGGCTATAACGACAATGGTGTGTTCATCTTCCAAGCCAAGGGCGGTGAGAATACGAAACTCGCACTTGTAGAAGCCACACTCCCCACCACCCCCGTAGCCAACGTTAATGGTTATTACACCATTCAAGCACTTAGCACTTATCCTGCTTACAACTACACCAGCGAAGGACGCTTCCTCAGCTTCTCAACCACAGGCGCTGCATCACTCAATAAGAGCTACACTTACGAGGCCTCACGCCTCTATATCTCATGCGACGAAAATGGTGTAGCTACCATTACGCTGCCGCAAGCTGATAAAGCCCTCACAACGGCTTCAAATACACTGAAAGCAGCTGCTACGGACGGTGCTTCGAAGTACGTCATCTATATGAACACTGACGAGTTGGGCATCGACACACGTGTAGCCATTCATGCTGGTGAAACATACAATGCAGCTTTGAGCGGAGCGCAACTCAACCTCTTGGCTGCCAACACGGCTGGTACGGGCGTTACCATTGCTAATGCGCAATTAACGAACTCTTTTACCTTCCGTCTAGTAGCCCTTCCCGCTGCCGACGATGTTGAAGCGTTGAAGACAATCATCGACGAGGCCAAAGCCATTACAGGATTGAACGAAGAGGCTGCTGCAGCGCTCAATGCTGCCATTACGCAGGCACAATCTGAGTTGGATTATCCCTACCTCACGAAGCAAGATGTTGTACTCGACGTAGCCGACCTCCAGTCAGCCATTGACGTTGCTAACGCTACCTTAGGTGGCAACAGTCAAGGAATTAATGGCAACGTGACTGGCATTGACGAGGCTCAAACCTCTGCCATTCGCGTGGAAGCTTTGAATCATCGCATCACCGTCTACGGAGCTCAAAACGTGCGCATCTTCAATGCAGCAGGTCAGCGTCAAGCAGTCAACACCGTTTTGCCCTCAGGAGCCTACATCGTCAAGGCTGACGGCAAGGTAGTCAAAGTGGTATTATAATCACGTTTATACCCCTACTTATTACAAAGTGAATGTGCCAGAAGCAACTTCTATAGGAGTTACTTTTGGATATAATAAACTGCAAATTACAGCCTCTCCCTAACCCTCTCCCTAATTGGGGAAGGGGTGGGGAGAGGCTATAATTTGCAGTTTATCAAATACAATTATTCTACCAACAACAAAAAGAGAGAGTTACTTCTTTTTGAAGTAACTCTCTCTTCAGTGGTGCCACTAGGAATCGTAATTCATCTCCAAGTGGCTCTATATCGGTAGAGCCTATTTGGCACATTGACAAAACCATTAATAAGGTCTGCAATCTTTATAGATTTAAGTTCGATATTCATAATCCTATTTTTCTTTGTGATAGACTTTTCTTCAGCCTTTAATCTTCTTTCCACTTTCTTGATGTCTTCACTTGCAGGAAGTTGTTCAGGAACAATACCACGCTGAAGCAACACGCTTCTTACAGCAGTATTATTGTCAATATGTTCCTTACTGATTTGTACTTGTCCATGAAGGTCTTTTTGTTGCACATTCACAGAAGTCATTTCCGCAGCAAAGTCTTTCGCCTTTATGCTGATGGTTGGCAGAAAGTCAGCCAAAGGACGGCTGTTTGGTGCTCCTAATTTTCGTTTCAATATAGCAGTGTCCAAATGGAATAAAGCTTTATCGCCTTTTGAACGGATAACGGGAAATCCTTTGCTGTCAACTCCTCTCTCATAAAGTACACCTGATAATTTGCTTTCCGTTTCAGCAAGTTTGTTTCGCGCAACCACTCGTTCATAATCAAGAATTCTCTTTTGTACAAGTTCTGCCCTGCGTGTCTGTACTGCAAAATAGTTTTGCGCAAATGCTACCTGCGGTTTGCGAGGGTCTCCATTCTGTGCTATAAGATAACAGGCATAGCGAGTCAGCATATAGTCATTAACCTCACGATGAGCGCCTTTTGCCAACTCTATCATTTTGCTGACGTCAGCAAAATGATAAGAGCATTCCTGACCTGCATTCACACATGCCATTTTTGCCTTTTCTATGATATTCTCAAAATTACGCCATTGAGCGTAGCCCAACAAGACTGACAGTTCCCTTGCACTCCAACATTCTATGCCCTCATATTCATTTGCTATAGATTCAAACTGGCGAAACAGTTCAATTATTTCTTCTGTCTTCATGTTATACTATTTTTTGATTTTTCGGATTAAGATTCTAGCATAGCAACCAATAAGCTTGCCATTAGCATTGCGATAGCACAATTTCCCTTTTCTAAAACTTTTGTCTTCTCTAAAAAGTGCATCACATTGAGATTGAGTCAAATTTGCACTTACCCCACATTTAACTCCTAATTCTCCGCCATTACCTATACCGATAATTTCAAATTCATCGGGATTGTATTTATCCATAAATGTAATGGGTACACCCATAATTTCATCATAATCGCAAGGAATCAAATCTGTTTTTGAAACCTCTATCGCATCGTAATTTATATAATGAGGGTACTTGTCAGGAGAATAATTCTGGTACAAAATAAGGCTCTCGTGTCGTTTCTTTATATCAAGATTGGTAAACCATGTGCAATTACGAAACTGCACTAATCCCGATTGTGGATTATATACTCCAGAAGCATAATGTGACGGCTCTAATACCTTAAAGAAAGCATCTTTGCCCAACTCTACGACCAAGTAAACGACCTAATCACAAATCACTCAGTACCGCTCCATGACTTATTCAGCCAACGACTTGCAACAGATTGAGAAGTTCGCCAGCATCTATCTCAAAATATCCAACATCGCCGTTATCCTCGACATCCCTGCTGATGTGCTACGCTCGGACATCGCCGACCGCAGTACCGAGGTAAGCAAAGCCTATCGTCGTGGCAAGGCTGCCTTAAAGGTAAAGCTCCACTCTCAGGAAATGATGCTTGCGCAGGTGGGTTCACCGCTCGCCATCGAGAACGCCCACCGCAATCTCCTCGACATGGAGGATGACGAGTAACCCCAGCTCTCCCAAAATTCCTATTACTACTATCCCCCCTCCAACACTCCCATGATACCAAGTGCCATAGAAGTTTGCCGCTCTGACCTCTTCACAAGTGAAGCCGACCTGCAAAGCCGTTATCCGCAAATTCTTGTGGATAAGGTTTTGCGTGTCCGTGAGATGTATAACTGGTTTATCTCCAACCCCAACGCTACTGACCGCGAGTTTGTCGCCGAGGTATGCCAACGTCACGACATCAGTAGGGGCACGGCATACTCTGACCTTGCTATTGTGAAGACCTTGCTTCCTGCACTGAGCAGTGCGAGCCGAGACTTCCACCGCTGGCACACCAACGAGATGCTGATAGCCACCTACAACATGGCAAAGGCACGCAAAAACAGCAAGACGATGGAGCGTGCCGCCACTGCCTACGGCAAGCTTAACCGTGTGGATTTGGAGGACGAGCAGGCTATACCGCTCGACCCAATCCATGTGCAACCTTTCACGGCTACGGACGACCCACGAGTGCTTGGCATTGAGCCTATACCGAATATCCAAGTCAAAATCTCGCAGATGCTCGACAAGTACCGTGCCGAAACCCTCGACATCGAGGACGTGGAGTTTGAGGAAGTTGATCTCGAACTCCCCAGTTTGTTTGCCGAGCCAAACGAGGAAAACCAAGCAGATGAAGAAGAAATCCTATAACTCCCAGTTCTCCCATTACTTCCATGAACACTCCCACGACTTCGACGCAACTGCCCTTGACGCTCGTGCCGACAAAGACCACGACCCCAATACGCCTATCTGCATCGGCATGGACTACAATGCAAACATCAACTGGATTGTGGCTGGGCAATCGCGATGCAGACGCTTGAACGTCATCAAGTCCTTCTACGTCAAGTTCGAGCGCAAAATCCCTGCGCTTGTTGACGACTTCTGCAACTACTACGCTACCCACTAGAACAAGGTGGTCATCTTCTACTACGACGCTACCGCACTGGGCAGTAACTATGCCGTCAACGAACAGGACTTCCGCTGGGTAGTCGTCCACGAGTTTGAACGCCACGGCTGGCAGGTGGAAGCGGTCTATCTCGGCAACCCGATGCGCCACGACGAGAAGTATCTGCTTATCAATCAAGGCTTCGCTGGCAAGCAACGCCTCATGTCTTTCTTCAACCGCAGCAACAACCCCGACCTTATCCTTGCCATCCAGTCGGCAGGAGTGAGCCGAGGGCGCAACGGCTTCCGCAAGGACAAGTCGGGCGAGAAACTCGCCGAATCGGAAGAAGACCTGCTCGAACACCGCACCGACGGCTCCGATGCTTTCGATTCCCTCTACATCGGCTGCGAGAAGTTCCCCGTCCACGACACCGTGAACGTACCTATTAGCGGTGTGATGTAATCTAAAATCCCTCATAAACGGCAAGAAACTTATCCGTCTTGCCGTTTTTGCATCCGACATTAAAAAACAAGAGGTATTCGTGTTATATATAACAATTTATGATTATCTTTGTACAAGATTAGAAATATAAAAAATATGGCAAAGACTGACTGTCCAAACAGAATCCGTGTCGTGTTAGCCGAGAAGGAGGTAACAGGCCATTGGCTTGCAGCCCAAATGGGCGTAACAGACATAACTGTGTCACGGTGGAAGACAAATAAAATCCAACCATCTATGGCACAATATGTTGAGATAGCCCGACTTCTACAAGTCAATGTTAGCGACTTGGTAGATGCGGATTTAGATTATCAGAAAAAAGAATAAGTGCTATGGATAAAGAAAAGAAAGAATTGCTCAAAGAGCAAATAACAAAAATTGAGGATGTGCTGGCTTGTTTGAAACAGAATTTCTCCGACTTAGAGATTGACGAGGAAATTAACTTTATCTCAATTTTAAAGGACAATCTCAAAGCCTTGCTGAAGTAGAAGTCTGTACAAACATGACATCACATTTAGATATACAAAATACTCCTGCTAATATTGACACAAAGGGAACTCTTTGGGTCGATAGAGTTTTTGCACACCCCAATAGAACTATTCGGCTGGCAACATCATTTAGTGGAATTGGAGCTATTGAATACGCCTTCAAACGTTTAGGACTTAAAACAAAAATACAATTTGCAGGTGATATTGATGCGAATTGCAAGAAGTCTTATTTTGCGAACTACAATATTAAAGAAGAACAATGGCATACCGACATCCACAAATTTGATGCCACCCCATACAAAGGACAAGTAGATTTATTTGTTGGCGGTGCACCTTGCCAGGCATTTTCAATCGTAGGTGAACAACGAGGTTTTGAAGATACCAGAGGTACATTGTTCAGAGAGTTTGCAAGGGTTGTGAAAGAATGTCAGCCCAAAGTCTTCATCTTTGAGAATGTTCAAGGCTTATTCAAACATGATAATGGCAAGACATGGGAAGTCGTTTACAATACATTCAAGGATTATTGCGGTTACGACATCCATTTCCAACTACTTAATGCTCGCGACTATGGTATTCCACAGACGAGAGAGAGACTGTATTGCATAGGCTTCAAGAAGAAGACATCATTCAAATATCCTGCTCCTATTCCTTTGAAATATAAAATGTATGATTTCTTGGAGGATTATCAAGAGTCTCCTTTTTATGATAAGGAAAGTAACTGCAAGATTTTGTCGAATGATGAAAATCAAAGAGCAACTATTGTTGCCGACCAAAGTGCCGAGCGGTTTTGTGATTTCATTTTCCATGTGAATGAAGTAGAGGATAAATATTACCTTTCCGAAAAAGTCGCAAAATACGTTCTCTCTTCAGGAACAAAATCCTTCAAAACTCAAGTAAAGACGGATTTGGATATTGCACGTCCATTGTTACAGTCTATGCACAAGATGCATCGTGCTGGTGTTGACAACTATGTCACGTTCAATAAATCTAAAGGTATTGGCGGACTAAGAAAGCTAACACCAAGAGAGTGTTTGCGCTTGATGGGCTTTAAGGATGATTGGAAAATTGTTGTTAGCAACACCTCTGCATATATGGAAGCAGGGAATAGTATTGTTGTTGATGTCCTTATTGCTTTGTTAAAGCAAATGGACATCACCAAATATGGAACAGAAGAATGATCAACAAGAACGCAGACATACAGAACACTAAAGCCAATATAGATTCTTCAGGAACTGATTGGCGCACCTTATCTTTCTCTCACCCTGAGAGGAAGATAAGAATTGGTACATCATTTAGTGGCATTGGTGCTATCGAGCATTCTTTCCATAGATTGGGGTTGAATGCAGAAATTCAGTTTGCTGGCGATATAGACGAGAACTGCAAAAAAGCATACTTTGCAAACTATGGCATCAGTGAAAGCCAATGGCATGATGATGTGCATACATTTGATGCCACTCCGTATAAAGGCAAGGTGGACTTATTTGTTGGCGGAGCACCATGCCAAGCATTTTCGCTGCGCGGTAAACATGGAGGATTTGAAGACACACGAGGCACTTTGTTCAGAGAGTTTGCCCGAGTAGTCATTGAATGTCAGCCTAAAATATTTATCTTTGAAAATGTCAAAGGAATGCTTAGCCACGATAAAGGAAGAACGTGGAAAGTCATAAAAGAAACCTTTGAGAAAGATTGTGGCTACGATGTCTACTATCAAGTCCTCAATGCAAAGGATTATGGTATTCCTCAAAGCAGAGACCGTATCTTTTGCATAGGCTTCAAAAAAGAAACCGAGTTCAAATATCCTGCACCTATTCCTTTGGAGAAGACAGCATACAATTTCTTACAAACTAAATTTGATAAGAAATATCTTCTGAAGGGAAAAGGAGCATTCTTTGTAACGAGAAGCGTCAACACTCAAAAGAGCTATACCCAAGTAAATGGGAATGTTGCGCTTTGCCAAAAGAGAAACCAACAGTTCAACTGGCATGGGGATTTTGTTTTTCATCCTAAGTTGAAAAGCGACTCTTTGACTCCTAAAACAGACGAGACTCTTTTTGCCGTGAGCAATTACGAAGAAGATTATTATGCCAATAATGCTCCTGAGCGATATGCAATCCGTCCATGCTCTGATGCGAACATTGAAATGTCTGTAGCAAATGCCAAGGATATAGATAGCAGATATGGCAGATTTAGGAAACTGACCCCAAGAGAGTGCTTACGTCTTATGGGCTTTGATGATACATTCAAGATTGTTTGTTCAGATACAGAAACATATAGACAATCGGGAAACAGTATCGTTGTAAATGTGTTAATGGCTTTGTTGAAACAAATAGATATTACAAAATATGGAGAATAATTTTGATGACAAAATGCACGCTCTTGGTTATAACCATTTAGTGTGCAACATCTTCTCCGAGTGGGAAGATGTCAAGGACGAATTGCTTCCTACTGACCGTAAGAGTGGTTCGGGTAATGGTACTATACACGTATTCCTTGGTCGTGCAGACTCTGAACTCAGAAAAGAGTTCGGAGATTATTACAATGCCGTAGAAGAAGGAGAAGACCCTTCGGTGAAAGCTGTTGAAGTTAAGCATTTCTTTTCCGCAAGTAATGTCTTTAGTATGATTGGCTTTGTTTGCAAATACTATGCAGACAAAGGCGAGGATTTCGCCGCCGAAGTTTCAGGCATCCTTAATGCTATGATAGAGCATGAGGGAGAAGACACCTTGGAAACCACATCTTTCTTCAAATTATCAACTGGATCAAATAGGCTACGCCCTTATTTCAAGCAGTTTGACTCAAAAGGTGTTTTCAGCAAGATAATTCGTTGTTTACTTCTTCCTAATTCTGCTTACAAGATTTCTCTTTACAGAAGTGATGATGGGCAGTATGCTGCATATTGGCTTATTGGAAGCGAGGGATTGTCCGATTTTGAAGCAGACGCAAATAGTAAACAATTTTTGGAAAAAAATGCCCCTTTGAAAGAGCAATCAGAAGATACGATTTGCCAATATCTCTCAGCCATTCGTACGAAACCTTTCTTACTCCTTGCCGGCATCTCAGGAACTGGTAAGAGTCGCATAGTGCGTAAGTTGGCACAGGCAACAACCACATTTGAGCTGGAGGGCTATGCTAACATCGAAGAATTAAATGCAAACCGTTGGGATTTGCATAAGCCTGCCAACTTTGAGATTATTCAAGTAAAACCTAACTGGCATAACTCTATGGATGTGGTGGGCTATCAGACCAACATCCCAACGCCACGCTATGTGTTCACTCCTTTCGTGGAGTTTATTGCCAAGGCATGGCAGCACTCCAAAGTGCCTTTCTTCCTTTGCTTGGACGAAATGAATCTGGCACCCGTGGAGGAATATTTTGCAGAGTACCTGAGTGCCATCGAGAGTCGCAGCAAGAAAGGAAACATTTACGAGACCGACCCTATTATCAAGCCGTTCAAGAATTTCAACTACGAAGACGAACGAGGTAACGTGAGAACATTGGCAGAAGACATGGTAAACCATCTTCTGCCTGGCTACAACGCTGGCAATATGCCCCAAGATATCATCGACCTCAGCAAGCGTTTCAAAGAAAAAGGATTAACTTTGCCAGAAAACCTTATCGTGATTGGAACGGTGAATATGGACGAAACCACGTTCTCGTTCTCTCGCAAGGTACTCGACCGCGCCATGAGCTTTGAAATGAACGAGGTGGACTATGACAGTTTCCTTGAAGACACTGCCGACATCATCACAGAGCCTTTGGATGAAAAGGCATCTACGTTGCTCGTTGACCGTCCAATCAAAGCGCAAGACATAAAGAATGATGTGGATGCCGACTTTATCGTAAGCTATCTGAAATCAGTGAACGAGAAACTGGATAACACGCCGTTCAAACTCGGCTATCGTGCCGCCAACGAAGCCATGCTCTATGTGGCAGCGTTTCAGAGCTTCAGTCAGAACAGCATTGCTACCGCTCTTGACGAGTTTACCACGATGAAGATACTAAGCCGCATCGAGGGCGACACCACCAAACTGCGTGTGGACGACAACAGCGACAAGACCATCCTCGACGAACTGGAAACAGTGATCAAGGACTTCTTGAAACCAGCCAACAAGCCAGCTGTTCCCCAAGAGGAACAGCCAGCTGAAGAGAATGCCAACGCCGAAGAGGATGCACAAGCCGAAGAGGCGGTAGTGACAGCTCCGGCTGAATTGAAGTCGCTTGACAAGATTAAGCGCATGAAAGAGCAATTAAAGCGCAATAGTTTCGTTTCTTATTGGGATTAACACAGATAGATTATGAGCAAGGACGTTTCATCAATAGCATCGGCAGTACAAGCCATCAAGACTGCCATACTGCAAGGACAATACGAGGCGAGCGTAGGCGTGAACCGTGTGCAACTCGCCACCTACTACGGTGTAGGTCGCTACCTCAGCCAACACACGCGCAAGGGGGTGTGGGGAACTGGTGCACTCAAAGCTATCAGCAAACAGTTGCAGCGTGAAATGCCTGGACTGAGAGGATTTTCAGCAACCCAACTGAAAGAGATGCGACTTTTCTATGAGGGGTGGATGATGTTGGATAATTCGTCGGTCGCAACCGACAAATTAGCAGAATTTCCAAATTCGTCGGTCGCAACCGACAAATTAGCAGAATTTCTAAATTCGTCGGTCGCAACCGACGAATTACAAACGATAGACGAAGAGGTACAGCTCAATTCGTTAATCGCAATTAACGATATTCAGGACTTCCCTGTTGAAGATTTCTTCAGAGTGCCATTCACCCATCATTCACGCATATTAGGTAAGGTAAAGACCCTACAAGAACGCTACTATTATATCCACCGCACTGCGGAGGAGCATTTGTCGGTAGATGCGCTGAAACGTGCAATAGCGGATGATGCCTATCACCATCAAGACACGTTACCCAACAACTTCAGCAAAACCATTAGCGATGCAGCAGTGGCACGCAAGGCTGTGATGATGTTCAAGGACGAGTATATGCTAAACTTCATCAACACGGAGCAGATTGGCGAGCGTGATTCGGAAGATGTGGATGAGCGTGTGGTGGAGCAGCAGATTGTGCAGAACATCAAGAACTTCATCATGACCTTTGGCAGAGACTTTGCTTTCATCGGCAATCAGTATCTGCTGGAAGTGTATGGCGTGGAGCACTTCCCCGACTTGCTATTTTTCAACCGGGAATTGAACTGTATGGTTTGTGTTGAACTCAAAACAGGCACATTCAAATCGGCATACCTCGGACAACTCATGTCATACCTCACCATCCTTGATGACAAGGTGAAGAAAGCACACGAAAATCCGAGTATCGGCATTGTGCTTTGCAAGGACGCAAAGAAAGAGTATGTGGAGTACATCATCCGCGACTACAATAAGCCTATGGGCGTAGCCACCTACAAAACAGCAAGCGATATGCCGGAACCATTGCGCCGTGCATTGCCTAACGAAGAGCAGTTTGGCAAACTGCTTGAAGGCTATAATCCAACAGAAGAAGAAAAAGACTAATGGCTGCAAACTTCAACTTCACAGTTACTACAGAAGACCTTGCCATCAAGTTCTCTTGTGCCAATCACAAGAAACGTATTGATGCGATGGTCAGGAATTTGCAGATAACAGGCGGAGTGAACGAGTACAAGAAGATGTGCCGTTTCTCGTCGCTTGACAACAGTGTGCGCTTTTCGTTCGATGGTGAGGAAGTTGAGGGAAACAATATCAACCACGAAGCCGTGTTCTTTGAGAATACCGACTATCCGCTTATCGTGCGTGGACGAGGTGGCAAGAAGTTGCAGCGCATTGAGCTGTATATCGCCGACCACAAGTGCAGCGATACCGACAAGAAAGACACCATCCAAAGCAATGATGGTGAACTGTTCGGCTCACTGAACTTCCGCAACCAAGTGGGCGAAACCGACTTCAAGATTGAATACACCACTGCCGAGGGCAAGCAGCACACGGTGCAGTTCGCTACCGAGGTGCTGAGCTACAAACTGGACTACCGCAGCGACTTGAAGACCATCATTGCCGATGTAGAACAGGAGTATGCCATGCTCAGCTACTCGCTTTTGAAGGACACCTATCTCAATTTCCGCACAAAGGCAGGACGCAGCACGGAACTGATATGGTGGCAGATATTCAGGTCGTGCTACGATGACATCTTGGTGGCCACTCGCATCATCATCGACCGCCCCAATCGCAGACTACGAACTGTGGCGAAATATGAGCGTGCCGAACGCTTCCAGTTTCTGCCACGCACGCTTGAAACGGAGTATGAGGTACATAAGAACAATCCTGCCTACCTCTACCGCACTGAGGAACTGGTGTTGAGCCATGACACTATCGAAAACCGTTTCTTGAAGTATGCTATCCGTGAAATGCACCAGAAGTTCACCACCATTGCCAAGCACATCATGACGGCTATGCGCCTGACGGACAACAGCCGATTGAGTGGCGACATTGGCAAGATGGACGATGAACTGCGCCGTATGGTAAATCATCCGTTCTTCCGTGGCATAGGAACGTTCAAAGGTTTCTCACAAGACAGCCTTGTGATGAAACAACAGCACGGCTACAAAGAGATATTCCAGAACTGGCTCGTTCTGCAACAAGGCTACGACTTGGAAGAGGGTATGCGTAAGCTGGAGGTGAAGGACATCAGCGACTTGTACGAAATATGGTGCTTTATCAAGGTGAAGAACATTGTACAGGACGTGTTGCGTGAACTGCATCCCGATGTTGTGCCACAAGTGAACGGTCGTGATGTAACACGCGACTTCATCCCTCAGTTGCTTTATGGTGGCAGCGTGTCGTTCATTCAGAACGACGGTATAGAGTTGGCGAGCGTGAGCTACAATGCCCAAGTGGAGGGCGAGAACACACGCAGAGAGTCTGCCATCGACGGCACGGAGACACTGACCACCATGCAGCGTCCCGACATTGTTTTGCGACTGACCAAGGAGAACGACAACATGCTCTTCACCTATCTGTTTGATGCCAAGTACCGCATCAACGATACGCAGATAGGTGGGCACGACGTGCCACCTGAAGATGCTATCGATCAGATGCACCGCTACCGCGATGCTATCTACTATAATGTAGACGGCAATGACAATCTCAAAAAGGAGATAGTTGCTGGCTATGTGTTATTCCCTGGCAATATCCCAGGCGAGGCAATGGACGATGGCAGCTATTATTACCAACAATCAAACAAACGCATAGGTATCGGTGCTTTTCCTCTGAAACCCGACCAACAGCTGCGCAGCGAGAACGGCGAGTTGGTAATCAATCCCAACAGCAGTGAGCAAGCACTGCGCAAGCAAATCCGCGCATGGTTGGAGGACAACGATGCCAAGACGACGCTGCTGCACAACGCCATTCCGCAAAAGGGATTGGAGTACACCGACGAGCCAGTGGTGCAGGGTGCTTACCTGCTGACAATGGTTGATAACGACGTGAACGATGACCATGCAGCCATCGTCGACGGACAGGCAAAGAATTTTGTGTCTGGCTTCGCACTGTTAGAGGTCGGCGTGAATTTCCAACGCACCAAGTACCTTGCTGTCGTTGAAAACCACGTAGTGAAAGGTTACTATCGCATAGAGAAAGCCAAGATTGTTGACATGACACAGCGACTGGAAGCCATTGGCTCTCGACACAAGGATAAACCTTTCCGTGTGGAGTTCACCTTGGGAATGTACAATACAATCAAGCCATTTACCTACGGCATCGACATGCTCGCACGCCGTGGTGTGGTGCTGACACGCCAAAAGTTCTTGGAATACCAACAAAGTAAACATGATAAAGCAAAGGTGGATGTGATATAATTAAACATAGTTTAGAAAACTTCAGAATCTGACATATAATGGGAAAAAACAAAAGTGCAAAGAAATTACTCTTGAAAGTACCCGTATATCTTTCAGAGTTGAAAGAACACGATACAGGGACGCTTTTTGACTTGAAGGAGCAAGATATTATTGATAAACTCAAAAGAGACATCAGTACATATAATAAACAAAATGCTAATCTTTGTCAGTTTAGCAAGAAAGGAAAGAGTGAGTCTATCTCAGTAGCAGAAATACAAGCAGAAGATATAGCATTTGGGGACGACCCTGCTCTTTTGTTGCGTGTTTCCACGGAAAGAACTAATTTGTGTGGTGGTTTTCTTCGTCATGATAACGACAAAGAAAACCCTACACATGTTGACTACGCAGATAAACTTACTATTTCCACTAACATAATCTTACTCTACCCAAGAATTGTTCTCCCAAAAGATAGATCAACAAAAGGGCACTGGTTCTTGTATGTCTTCATATATGAAGATCCGTCAAAGTTGAATCTTGAAATGAGCCAACTGGCACGCAACATGCTCAAAACTGTTTTTGATGCCCCCATTCGCAATATAAAGGAAGATAAATTCAAAGAAGAGATTCGGACTGCCCAAAAACTTGTCCGCATTGAAATTCTTCTGTCAAATTTTGAAGATGGTACAGATGTGACATTGCCTCCAAGACTTTCATCTTACACATATAGTGCTAAGAACAGAAAGGAAACCACTATAAGTTTGGAGAATGTTGCTTCATCTGATGCTGAAGATTTGATTTCTGACAAATCTTTTGCTGGATATACGCAAAGAATTTTTCGTATCTTTGCCACCGATAAGAGAAAATTGACAGCGAAAATAACAGAAAAAGTAAAAGATGCAAAGGTGTCTTTGGAACAAGCTTTTGAGGATAGCTTTAATTTTGAATTGGATGTTGAAGAAAGTGATATTGTAAATCACAAATTATTCGAAACCGAGACCATCAAAGCCAATATAGAATGTCTATTGAAGGACTTATTCAGCAACTAACATTTTCGGACGCTTCGTTAAATGTTATCCTTACTTGGGGTATAGCGATGTTAGGTATTTCCCTGTCATTGCTTACTCTAAGTGTGGCTTTTGTTGTGTCTGGTAAAACATCTAAAGACGACCTCAGAGAGCAAATTAAGAGCAAAGGTATTTCAATTAGCAGTGGCTCCAAATACAAAAAAAGCAGCAATGCAACCATGTTAATGCAATCAATAGCAAAATATAGCTTGCATTGGTTCTATGTGAATTTATTCTTTTGCATAATCCTTATAGCACAGATGCTTCTCAAATTCATTTGTTTCAAGATTTGGGTATCACTGTTAAGCGATGTATATTTACTTGTTTCGCTAATCTATATTTTTATCATCAGCAGTCATTTAACTAAATGGTATAACCGAAATATATCTTGAGCTTTTAGGAAGTTCCCCTATTGTGTGGGCTTTCGTGAATCGAGCCTGTGGTCTCGACCATTTGGCTTTAATCCCTAACTTATTTTAGGCAAGCAGACTATGGATCCGCCGAGTGCGACACTAAAGTCTGCTTTCTTTTTGTCGGTAGTCGCTTTGCTATGGCGGACACCTTCGCCCAGTTGTAGGCTACCGCCCATTGTTGATATGCCCGAAGGAGGAGGGAATGCGTTTCTGTGGACTTGATGCGGTAGGTGAAATCGACCTTGCACGGTGGTTGGCAATTGCAGGTTTATGTGCTTGCTGTGGGGCTGCGACCGTGTAGCTTGTACCATGGTGATGACACGGTGATGTGTTTGTTCTTACGAGGGAGAGGGCAAGCAGAAGTGATACGTGGGTCTGTATTTTGAGATTAGTCGTTTTCACGAGACATTTCCTGCATTAAAGCCATAACCTAACCACATCCGATTACTTTGTATTAAAGGAAAAATTTCTTTATATGAAATGGCATTATAAGGACCCACAATCAAAAACTTCTTGTCATATTCCATCAATTGAGCCACATATTCCAGGAACACCCCACATGGTAATATATTGCCGTATTTTGCGTAGGTCGAGAAAACAAAAACTCCCGATTTCGTTTGGAAATCGGGAGTTTGCTGTGAATTGCTTTTCTTCAGAGTGGTGCCACCAGGAATCGAACCGGGGACACAAGGATTTTCAGTCCTTTGCTCTACCAACTGAGCTATGGCACCAAAATGTGCAAATCTTATTAAAAGAGGTGGTGCCACCAGGAATCGAACCGGGGACACAAGGATTTTCAGTCCTTTGCTCTACCAACTGAGCTATGGCACCTTGCTGATTTGCGAGTGCAAAGGTATGCTTTTTATTCTGTTCTGCCAAATGAATATCTAAATATTTTTGAGAAGAACGCATTTTTTGTGCAAATCAGTGGTTATTTTGCTAAAAATGCACAACTTTGTAATCAACCTTAGTCCTTAAAGTCGTAATCGGAAAGGATAAAAACGCGAACGAATGACACAAAACGCAAGTTCAATACCTACCATTAGCATCAATGAGGCGCTGCATGGTGCTGCACAATACTTTGGCAACGAGATGATGCTTATGGACGATATTAGTTGGAACGAATTGGTACAGACGCCTACACAGATAGGTTTCTTGTTTATAGCACTTTGCACCGAGGGCGAGGCATCGTTTTCGGTGAATGGTAATGTGCAGTATATGAAGAAAGGCGATTTGTTAATATCGTTTGGCAATCAAGTGTTTGACGAGCAACACATTGACGAAAATTTTCATGGCAAGGCTGTTTTGATGTCTCGCACTTTTGCACAGAACTGTATTGTCGGGTTGAATAAGATGTGGCCCTACTTGATTTATTTGATGGAGCACCCCGTGTTGGAACTTTCTGCTGAGGAACAATCGTGGATAATAGATTGTTATCACCTTATCAATCGTCGTCTCAACAAGCGGTCGGGGCGTTATATGCGTGAGGCTACGGAATCGTTGGTACGTGCTTTCTATTTTGAGATATGTAATCTGCTTGATGCGCGTGTGCAGCCTACGTCGCAGTCGCAGACGCAAACGAGGGCTTACACTATCTTCGACCAGTTTATACGTCTCGTTTCGGCTCATTATAAGAACGAGCGTAGCGTAGAGTGGTATAGCAGTGAAATGTGTCTTACGCCCAAACACCTATCGGAGGTGGTCAAGCAGGTGAGCGGTCGTACCGCAGGACAATGGATTACGACACTTGTTATCATTGAGATAAAGTCAATGCTTACCAATACGTCGCTATCGATAAAGGAGATAACGGACGAGATGAACTTTCCCAATCAAAGTTTCTTAGGTAAGTATTTCAAAAATGTGGAAGGCATTTCGCCTACTGACTTTAGACGAAATATGCCACGTTGATAGGGGAAGGAGTTGTAATGAATAGCGTGGGTAAACTGCTATTTGTAGAAGAGACAGAAATGAACACTAAAGCACGTTTCGCGCTTTAATGTTCATTTCTGTCTCTTCGATTAAACCTACCTCCTGTATTAGATGTATTGAAATATTCGGTGTGTGTTTTGAAGCAATATCTCTTCTACCTCTTCAATTGGACGTTCGTACACTTCGGCTAATTTGGCGATGACGAGTGGTACGTAAGAAGGCTCGTTGCGTGTGCCGCGATAAGGGGTTGGGGTGAGGTAGGGAGCATCGGTTTCGACTACAATGCGTTCGAGCGGAACGTTGGCACGTAACACGGCGGGAAGTTTGGACTTCTTAAATGTAACGATGCCCCCGATGCCTAATACAAAGCCAGGGAAAGTTTGTAGCAACTCGTGTGCCTCCTCATCAGAGCCGCCAAAACAATGGAAAATGCCTGTAATGTCGTCTTTAAAAGGTAAGAGCGTGTCTACTAATTCACGATGAGCTGCACGACTATGTACCATGAGAGGTAGACCGAAGCGCAAGGCCCATTCGGCTTGATGCTTAAACACACAGATTTGTTCGTCGCGTCGCGAGTCGTCCCAATAAAGGTCAATGCCCACTTCGCCCACGGCTATGTAAGGCGCATTGGGGGCAGTAAGCAATCCTTCCATCTTGTTGAGTAAGGGCCAAGGGTCAGCAGGAAGTTCGGTAGGGTGAAGTCCCATCATGGGACGACAAAGGTCGGGATAAGCCTTGCATAGTGCCAACATGGGTTGAATAGAAGCTTCGTCAATATTGGGCAAAAGCAAGTGTTGCGCTCCCGCTTTTAGGGCACGTTCGACAACTTCTGTGCGGTCGTCGTCAAACTCTTCGCCGTATATATGTGTATGGGTGTCAATATAGTTCATGGGGATAATGGGTTCGGAGGTCAATGGGTTAGAGGGTTAGGGGGTTAAAAAGTTGGTTTTAAATGAATAGATTGTACTTTTCATTTTCAAAAACTTTTTAACCCCCTAACTCTCTAACCCTCTAACCTTTTAACCAATCATTATTTCTTACGTCCTAAGAGCGATTCGGCATAGTCCCACAAAGGTTGCCATTGCTTTTGGGGCAATGAGAGTTTTTGCAACTCAGTGTAGGCATCTTTGTAGTAATGATTGATAGCTTTAAGCGTAATAGCAGGAATGTTGAGTGTGTTGTAGATGTCGGTTACGGCACGTATCTTCTCATCAGCAGGTAATTCCTTGTCCTCAATGATCGAGATGAGCGCCGCCTTCATGTCGCTATTGGCACGCTGATAAGCATTGATGAGCAAGAAAGTCTTCTTGCCACACATGATGTCACCACCTATCTTCTTACCAAATACGGCAAGGTCGCCATACACGTCGAGATAATCGTCTTGTAATTGGAAAGCAAGACCTATGCGCTCGGCAAAGCGATACAATACTTCAGCGTCATCGCTTGGCGCATCAGCCAATAATGCACCCATTTTCGTAGCGCAAGCCAAAAGCACAGAAGTCTTGAGGCGAATCATTTCGATGTATTCTGACTCTGTTACGTCTGTGCGCGTTTCGAAGTTAACGTCGTATTGCTGTCCTTCGCATATCTCTTGTGCCGTGCGTGCAAAGAGGTCGAGCACTTTGTCCGTGTTAGCTGCCTTGCACTGCATGATATGGCGGAAAGCCATAATGAGCATCGTGTCGCCTGAGAGTACCGCTGTATTGTCATTCCACTTCTTGTGTACCGTTGCCTTGCCGCGTCGTATATCAGCATTGTCCATCAAGTCATCGTGTAAGAGCGTATGGTTGTGGTACGTCTCAATGCCTACGGCCGCAGGCAGTGCCTTCTCAGCATCGTCCTTATAAAGAGAATAGGCCATTAAGAGCAAGGTGGGGCGCAAGCGTTTGCCTCCCATTGAGAGCACATATTCAATCGGTTCGTAAAGTCCTTCGGGATGGGTGGGGTAAGGCACATCGGTCAAGGCTTGTTCAATAACGGGAAGCCAAGAGGTGCGACGTGCGAACTGTATCAAGAGCCATTGTTTCTGTTGGGCAATGGTGAGGTGAGAGTTGTCGAGCAGAATAGCATCGTCGGCTTGTCGTAGCGGAGCCACTTCGCGGTGAGAGTCGATGTAGTCGCGCTCTTGTACGTTCTTCAAGATGTCGTCATAGTTGACATCTTGTCCCTTTGCCTTCAATTCGTCGTAGCGACGTTGTGCACGTACTTCGGCCGAGGCTGTAACGAATATTTTGAGTTCGGCTTCGGGGAAAACCACCGTACCAATGTCGCGGCCGTCCATTACGATGCCCTTGTCTTGGCCCATGCGTTGTTGCTGAGCTGTCATGGCACTGCGTACAAAAGGCAGGGCAGCAATCGAACTCACGTGGCTGCTCACCTCCATGCCGCGAATTTCGTTCTCAACACACTGTCCGTTGAGAAGCGTGAGTGGCAGTTTTGTATCGGGGTCGAGGCGGAAGCCCACTTCCACTTGGGGCATCATCTCTTGCAGTTCGTCAGCCTTTACGCTACCGTCTTCGTTGAAGAGTTGGTGTTGTAAAGCAAAGAGTGTGACGGCACGATACATGGCCCCCGTGTCTACATAAATATATCCTACTTGGCGAGCCAAATCTTTGGCCATAGTGCTTTTGCCGCATGACGAGTGACCGTCAATGGCTATGATGATCTTTTTCATTTCTTTCTTTTGTACGTTTTTTTAGTTGACGAGTTAACAAGTTGACGAGTTAACGGGTAAGTTACTTTTGTATAAGACAAACTTACTTGTCAACTCGTCAACTTGTCAACTCGTCAACTTGTCAACTTGTCAACTTGTCAACTTGTCAACTTGTCAACTTGTCAACTTGTTAACTTGTTAACCCGTAAACTTGTCAACTAAATCTTGTATCCCACGTTGGCCATGAAAGAGTTGCCTGCGTGGTGGTATTTAGCGTATGATACGCCGAAGTTGAAGCGTTTGATGTTGATGCCAGCACCAGCACTGATGCCAGCCCAATGTGACGACCCTGCTGCTTTCAGTTCGTAGGCACGGCGGAAGTTGTAACCCAACGAGAGGTAAAGGTAGTCAGTGGGCAGTACGTCTAATCCCACAACAAAGTGGTTGAGTGCTATCTTTCCAAAGCTTACCTTATCCGACTTTTGGTTGTCCTTATCTTCGGGTAATACGTAGTAGCTCGACTTCCAACGTGTTATATCGGTCATGGTTACGTGAAATCGTATGGGCAAGTGGTCCAATCCCTTAGAGAAACCCACGTTGAGTGCAAAGGGCGTTTTGAGGTGTCGTCCCTCGTCATAAGCCTTGAGTTGTGCGCCCATATTTTGCAGCGTAGCTGAGAGTGAGAGGTCTTGTTCATCATCGTAATAGTTCAAACCCACGTCAACGGCAAACGACATGGCCGAATAGCCAGCCAAGTTTGACACGATGTACTTCAAGTTTGCACCGCCCGACCAACGGTCAGAAAGCAAGTAACTATAGCCCACACCAATGACAAAGTCCTTTGCGCTCACCTCGCCTATAACGTTGCCCGACTCATCCGTTTCGTCCATTTTACCAAAGTTCATCATCTGTGCGCCCACGGCCAGTGTGTGGCGGTCGCCCAATGCGTGGACGAAGTGTGCCCCCATCCAGTTACTACCTGCCGCATACGTCATAAAGTTAAGGCCCAACGAAAGGTCGCTCACGTTGGCATAGAGCGCAGGGTTGCTCCACCCTATAGCGGGAGCATCTTCAATGAGCGAAACGTTTTGTCCGCCCAAGGCTGCAGTGTGTGACGACACGGGCAGTCGTAGGGTGTTAAACGAAGCATCGTATTCTTGTGCTGAAGCCATGAGTGCAATCATTGCGCACCATAGTAGGCATAACTTTCGTATCATATAGGGTGTGAGATAGGGGCGTGTAGTGATAAAGTGGAATTAAAAGGTCGTAAATTCTGGCCAAAGTTACGAAAGTATTGCGTAATGAACAAAAAGGAGTGAGGTAAACTGCAATTTATCTGCCTAATTGGGGGGCGGGTTTGTAACCCGCGGCAGCAGCAGGTTTTGAGCAT
>ERZ1034687.513-NODE-513-length-24406-cov-11.300563_pt1 | contig 24406 bp, 23 predicted proteins | sample MGYA00520704_ERZ1034687 | MGnify/ENA primary metagenome ERZ1034687 (study PRJEB33766, sample SAMN09781762) | gut metagenome | biome: gut microbiome | host: Homo sapiens | place: Madagascar | study: EMG produced TPA metagenomics assembly of the PRJNA485056 data... | reverse complement strand
TTTCTAAAAACGTTTTAAAAAGTTAGGAGGTGGAAAATGGGACGGCCAAGAAAAATACTGGATGAACAGCAGGGCAATCTGACAACAGTTGAAAAAGCAAGGAAACAAGCCGAAGAGGAGATGTCGAAGGGGTCCCAAGATCGCATTGAGCGACCACCCACCTGGCTGAAGAATCCAGTAGCAAAAAAAGAGTACAAAACGATCATAAAAGATCTAAAAAAGGCACCATCTTTTTTACTTTGCGATTTGGATATTAACAATTTGGCGGCATACTGCAACGCATATGCACAGTACAGACGTGTAACTGCCCTGATTGACGATCTGGCAGAGGATGAGCTGACTGTGCAAACAAAAAGCGGCGAGAAGCCGAATCCACTGATCAGCTTGCAGACAACCTACAGCACAGAGATGCGGCGCTATGCATCTGTATGTGGGCTGACACTTGACTCACGATTGAAACAGGCGTCGGCGCAGTTGACAAAGCAGGAAAGCCAGATTGAAAGTGAGTTCGGTGACATTTGATTCTTGAGGAAATTAGAGAATATGCCGAATGGTGCCTGAAAGATAAGGTGGTTTCGGAGGATGAAAAATACATCTCCGGTAAAAAACACAAGTGGGCTTGCCAACGTCTACTGAAAGATATTGCGCGGGCGCAAAAAGATGATTGCGAGTTTTATTGGGATGAGGAGGAAGCACAGAGGATTGTTAATTGGTTCGCACTTCTCCGACATTCAAAAGGCGAGCTGGCCGGGAAACCGATCAATCTGACGAAATCGCAAAAATTTTTTATCTGCCAGCTCTATGGCTGGCGAAGACAAGACGGAAGAAAGCGGTTCAAAAAGTCTTTCAAGGAACTGGCGCGAAAAAACGCGAAGTCCCAAGAGGAAGCAGGAATCGCACTTTATGAAATCTCGGTATCCGCGAGCAGATATCGAGAGGTATACGAGTACTACACGGCCGGAACCAAACACGATCAAAGTAAGATCGTACTGGAAGAGGCAAAACTGATGCTAAGTGGCTCACCACTTAAACCAAAATTCCGAATCACGCGAGATCGCGTTGAGCATCGCAAAACAAAGTCGTTCATTAAAGCACTTTCAAAAGATGATGGAAAGAACGGAGATGGAACGAACCCGGCCGGACTGATCTTGGATGAATACCATCAGCACAAGACAACCGAGTTCTACGATTTAGGACTCGGATCAAGCACAAAAGAGTCCCTGTTGATGATCATCACAACAGCAGGAATGGATCTTACCTATCCCTGCTACACACAAGAATACGAACTGTGTTCAAGAATTTTGGACCCGGATTGCGATGTGGAGAATGATGAGTACTTAGTAGATATATACGAGCTGGATCAGGAAGACTACGCAACCAACCAACAACTTGAAAACGAGAATGCGTGGTGGAAAGCAAACCCGATCAGAATGTCTTATGCAAAAGGCCGCGAGAAGATACGCGGCGAGTGGGAAATTGCAAAGCAAATTCCTGAAAAGATGATCGCGTTCCTGACAAAGTGCATGAATGTGTGGGTGCAGCAGCAGAAAAACCAGTACATGAACATGCACAAGTGGAAGCTGTGCGAAGTCACACCGGACAAGCTGCCAGATCTGCAAGGACTTCCGGTGTACATTGGCTTTGATATGTCCGCTAAGTTAGATTTAACATCAGTTTCCCCGGTTATCCCGATTGATACGGGAGAAAAAGACGACATAGGGCAGCCAATCAAGAATTATATTGTGTTCTCGCACAGTTTCATTCCATCAAGAGAAAGGCTGATTGAGCATGTATTGAAAGATAAAGCTCCTTATGATGCTTGGGAGAGAGATGGATATATCACAATCACAAATTCTGAGATCGTAGATCAGGGACAAGTACTCAAGTGGGCGCTGGATTTTGTAAAAAAATATGAACTGGACCTGCAATGCCTTTGTTTCGACCCAGCGAATGCGGCAAAGGCAATGAAAGACATTTCGGATGCAGGATACACGGTTGAAGAGGTGTTTCAATCACATAAAGCACTGAATGAATGCACAAACGGTTTCCGCGAGCAGGTGTATTGCGGAAACGTGATGTATCTCAAAAATCCAGTTTTAAACTACGCGATGTCGAACGCGGTAGTACGACAAAATAACGGACTGATAAAAGTCGACAAGGATGCAACAACGAAACGAATTGACCCAGTGGACTCAACGCTATGTGGATTCAAGCTAGCAATGTACCACGATTTTACAGAATCAAGAATAGAGGATGCAATCGACGCTTTCCTTGAAGGAGATTTTTAATGGAACTTTTGCAAAGGTTAAAAAATGCAAAAAACGCACTGTTAAACAAAACAACAGTGATCGGGAGAGACGACGATCTGCTTGAATGGCTTGGTGTCAACCCGGAAGGAATGACGAAGGGCGAGCTGAGCGAGGCAACGTATTTTGCTTGTATTAAAAGACTTTCCGAAGGAATCGGAAAATTACCAATCAAGCATTATATAAAGACTGAGAACGGTAGAGCCAGAGCAGATCCGAAAGATAAAATTGACTATTTGCTTACGGTACGGCCCAACCCGATCATGACTCCAACCACCTTTTGGACGACGGTGGAATTTAACGCACAGCATTACGGCAACAGTTATGTATGGATTCAATCGAGCCGAGATCGGAAAGGAAATCGTAGAGTACATGCGCTGTGGATAATGCCATCTAATAATGTTACACCGCTTGTAGACGATAAAGGCATTTTTGCCGGAAAAGGACAAGTTTGGTATGACTACACAGACGAATACTCGGGCGAACAATACTTGTTCAATTGTAAAGATGTAATGCACTTTAAGACATGGTATTCGGTAGATGGACTTACAGGAATTTCGGTCCGCGATGCACTGAAAATGAATGTTGACGGGGCAATGAACAACGAAAAATTCTTGAACAACCTGTATAAAAACGGCTTGTCCGCGAGTATGGCGTTACAGTTTACGTCCGAGATTGACGAAGGCCGACGCAACAAGCTCATTGAAAAATACAAAAAGCTTTTAGCAGGTCCAAAAAATGCCGGAAATGTTATCCCAGTACCGCCCGGAATGCAGCTACAACCATTGAGCTATAAGCTCACCGACTCGCAGTTCTTGGAATTGAAAAAATATTCTGCTTCCAGAATCGCCGCTGCATTTGGCGTAAAACCATCGCAGATCAATGATTACGATAAGTCATCGTACAGCTCTTCGGAAATGCAAAGCTTAGACTTCCTGATCGATACGATCATGATTCGCTTAAAACAATACGAGGAGGAAATGGGATATAAGCTCCTCGGCGCAGAACGAATGAATGCGGGGGAGTACTTCAAGTTCAACGAAAAAGCAATCTTGAGAACAAATAGTGAAACACAACAGAAGATCTTATGCGGATATGTTAATCACGGCGTATACACGGTTAATGAAATCCGTGAAGAACTGGATATGGAAGCCAAAGAGGGCGGCGATCAGCTGATTGTCAACGGAACTTATATCCCGTTAAAGGATGTAGGTACACAGTACGGCACAGGAGGAAATGAAGAGAGCGAAGGAGATGAAGAATGAAAGAGTGTTGGATAAGTGGCGATATCGTAACAGCTGACTATGAGTGGTATTACGACTTCTTCGGGATGAAATGCACAACTCCGGAACACCTAAAGATGGATTTTACGGGAGCAGAGGCTGACGAAGAGATTGTAGTGCATGTAAATTCCGGAGGTGGCATGGTAACGGCCGGAATGGAAATCTACTCCATGATCGCGCAGCGCAAAAACGTTACTGTGATGATTGATGGCATAGCAGCATCGGCGGCCGGAGTACTGACACAGGGCGCTGACAAGGTGCTGATCGCTCCTGTCGGGGCGATTATGATCCATAACGTCTCAGCCAATGTAAACGGCGACTATCACGAGATGGAGCGCACGGCAGAGGAATTGCAAGAACTGAATCGGGCAATGGCAGGCGCCTATGCCCAGAAGTCCGGCAGACCGATGGACGAGATCTTAGAGCTGATGGACAAGGAAACATGGTTATCGGCAGAAAAAGCTATCAGCTATGGATTTGCCGATGCGATCATCGAACCACAGAAAGCAGAAGTAACCAATGCAACAGGACTGAGCTTAACTCCGGAGATGATGGCACAGGCTAGAGCAGAAAAAGACAAGAAGGAAAAGAGAATGAAAGAAATCCAGAATATGTTGGATTTTTACGGCTAAGGAGGCAGCATGAAATTATCAGAGGAATTATTGAACAAAATCAAGGTTAAGAAGACAGAAGTAAGCGATGCGCTGAGAGCGAACGATCTGGCAAAGGCAGAGGCAGGGAAGAAAGAGCTGGATGACCTCCAGAAAGAATATGAGATGGCATTAGAGATCGAGGCAGAGGATGTAACTAACGCGCTGCCAGATCCAGTACCAAGCGGACTCAAGCCGGTTAAACCAGAAGCCCAGAAAGACTCTACAGCTGAATTTGCCGACATGGCAAGACACGGATTCACAAACATGATGACCGAAGGAACGAAGGCAACTGGCGGATACACCGTCCCAGACGATATCCAGACAAGAATTGAGACATATCGTGATGCCACATTCAGCTTACGTAAGTTGGTAAGTGTTGAAAACGTTACCACCCAGAAGGGCGAAAGAACCTTCAAAAAGAGAAAGAAGAGAACTGGTCTGATCAAGACGGGCGAAGCGGAAGCAGCGCAGAAGTTAGCAGACATCGAGTTTGAGCGCCAGTCATATGACATTGAGAAGTATTCCGGCTATCTTGCGATCACAGAAGAATTACTAGACGATAGCGACGCAAACCTCACTGAGACAATTGTACAGGACATCGGCGAAGAAGCCCGTGTAACCGATAATATTGAGATCTTAGCTATTCTGGACGCAAATCAGGAGACAGTAAAAGAGGTAACAGGTTACTACGATCTGATGCCGGTTGTGATCAATGATTTGGGCAGCACATTTGCGAATACATCAACACTGGTAGTCAATGACACCGGCGCTACCTGGTTATATAGCCTGAAGGACGGAGACGGCAGACCGTTAGTAATGCCTGATGTAACAAATGCAGCAAAAAAGATTATAGCATGTGGACCATATAGATTGACCGTAGAAGTAATTCCAAACAACGATCTGCCTAACGCGGCAGATGGCTCTACTCCGATCTACGTAGGAGACTTTAAGGAAGCAGTAAGAATCTTTGATCGCAAGCGAACTACAATCAAGAGAAGCGATACCGCATCAGTCGGCAATTTGAATGCATTTGCAGAAGATTTGCAGCTGTTTAAGCCAGTTATGCGTGCAGACTATGTGATCAGAGATAAGGAAGCATACAGAAGATGCAAGGTAACAAAGGAAACCTTGAAAGCTGCAGGAATTGAACCAAACGTTGAAACACAGGCTACGGAGCAGCAAAATGCTGTAGCGCAGGAAAAGGAGTAACACATGGAAGATCTGTACGCAGAGGCTAAGAAGTTTCTGAGGCTCGATGATGACGAGCAGATTGACTTTTACGTAGACGTGGCCGTTGAGTATGCACAAGCAGCCGTTGGAAAGCTGGACTATAGCAAAAAGCGCGTACAGTATCTGATATTGGCAATAGTCCAAGAGTTACATGATAACCGTACATACGACTATCAGTCGGTGGCAAAGGGAGACAATGAGAAGCTGCGTAACGTGATACGATCCATGATTACGCAGCTGCAGCTGGAGGTAGACAATGAGAATTGATCCTGGCGAGCTGAACAAAAAAATTGAAATCTTGAAAGGATACTCCGAATCAAAAGATGGATACCCAGTGGAGAAGGTAGAAACTATACGCAGATGCTGGGCGCGAGTAACGCATGAGTCTGGATCGGAAGTAATGAAGCAAGATACCTTAGTCGCCAAATCAAAAGTTCGCTTCCTTGTACGTAAGACGGCAACGGAAGTAACAACTGACATGTACATCATGTACGCGGGTAAGCGCCACGATATCGTGTACATACGCGACTACGACGATCCGTACAGCGAAATAATCACGGAAAGGAATGAATGATGGCGAAATTTCAATTCGATGGAGATGTCGACTTGATGAGAAAGCTTGAAAAGCTTGAGGATGCTGACGAAATTTGCCCAAAGGTGCTGCAAGCGTGTGTTGGCCCACTCGTAACCGGGATTAAGCGTGGATATGCCGCCCATCACAGAACGGGCGACATTGAAAAGAGCGTCAAGGCTGGAAAACCCAAAAAGGGCAAGAACGGCTGGTATATCTGTGTAACTCCTACGGGGAAAAGCGCACAAACGATTGATACCAGAGGAACTACACACGATCGCTCGAAGCCCGTCAGCAATATGGAAAAAGCGGTACATTTGGAGTATGGCAGCAAAAAACAATCGCCTACTCCGGTTATCGCCCCAGCTACCAGAGCTGCAAAAACAGAGACAACGGCAAAAATGCAACAAGAGTACAACGAGATCGTAGGAGGAACATGAACTATTTTGATGCAGCCGTAGAAGCGGCAGGAAAAATTGGTATCCAAGAAATATCAGAAGATATCTACCTTGGAAATGCGAAGCGCTACGCCATTGTATCAGTAGAAACAGAACCGGAAGCGTTTGCAAACGATACACCGTGTGCGGATCGCCTATATATCACCATTGGCGTGTACGTCCCAGTTGAAGAAAACACGCGCAAATGGGATAAGAGATTTCGTCTGGCACTTGAGATTGCCGGACTAGAAAATATAAAGCGGGTTGGGACAACCTACGAAGAAAAGAAAAGAACACGACATATCATCTATACCGCTGAAATGGCGGAGATAAGGGAGGAAAAATGGCTTTAATCGGTTTGCGCTATATTGTAACAGCGCCGTTAAAAGAAAAAACAACTTATGGAACAGGTTTTGTATTGGGAAAAGCAATCAAAGCAGATCTGAACGTAACTACGGCAAATGCAGAATTACATGCAGATGATGTACTGGCAGAAAGTGATAACAGCTTTGTCAGCGGCACCCTTTCCGTAGGAGTAGACGACATTGCAGAAGAACATAAAAATATCATTCTGGGACACGAAGAGAATGATGGAGAGACTACAGCAAACGTAGACGATGCTGCAATCGAAGTAGGACTAGGGTTTTACGGAGTAAAAATGAAAAACGGAAAGAGAAAATACAGAGCTATTTGGCTCAGAAAAGGAAAATTTGCAGAACCGTCAGAAAGCTTTAAGACTAAAGAAGGAAGTACAACATTCACAACACCAGAGCTTACATATACCTTTGGAGCGGACGATGATGGCAACTGGAAAAATGAAAAAACATTCGACACTCCGGAAGAAGCTGTAAGGTACTTAAACGCAAAGGCAAATATTAGGTGAAGATATGAGTGATCTAAGACAAAAACCAAAAAAAATAAAGTACAACGGTACAGAGTATGAAATTCTGTTCACAATCGAAGTAATGGATAAGATTGAAGACACCATGGGATTAACATCAAATGATGTCATTGAAATTTTAAAAAATCCAAGAAAAGATCGAGAAACCAGAAATAAGTTTTTAAGACTTGGAGAAACCCTAATAAATATCGATGCAGAAAAAAAGAATCTGCCTAAAGTCACAGACGGAGAACTTGCAAACGTTCTGACGAATGCAAGTATGCTTGATTTGCTAAAGGTGGTAGTGGATACAGCACAGGAATCATTCTTCGTGCGCCAAGATGAGGAAGAGGAAGGCGACCCAAACCAGAACAGGGCGACCCAGTAACGGTTGCCCGCTTCTACACAATTGGCAAACTTGTTGGCCTAACTGAAACAGAAATCTGGCGAGCGACTCCGAGAAAGATTCTTACACTTTTCAAAGATTACAAAAAGTTTCATGGACTAGAGAAAAAGAAAGTGACAATAGACGATATCATACCATTTTAAGGAGCGCTTATGGCAGATAAAAAAGCAAAAATTGGCGCAAAGATAGAGCTTGACGGGGAACGGGAATATAAACAGGCGATAAAAGATATCGCTAAAGAGCAATCAGTTTTGCGAAGCGAGATGAAACTGGTTGCAAGCCAGTTTGCAGACAATAGTAAGTCCACTCAGGCACTTACTGAGACAAATGACGTGTTGGCACGCCAGATCGAGACGCAAAAAAATAAAATTGAACTCTTGAAGTCAGCATTGGAAGCAGCAAACGCGGAGTACGGTGAAGGGTCTACACAATCGCAAAACTGGCAAATCCAGTTGAACAATGCACAGGTGCAATTAAATGATATGAACCGTGCGTTGGATGCGAATACAAAAGCACTGGATGAAATGGCAGAGAATACCGACGACACCGAAAGTGAAACGGAAGATCTGTCGAAAGCACTGAAAAAAAATGAGTTAGCCTTGGGAGGTGCTGAAAACGGCGCAAACGAAGCTGGAGAAGAGATTGACGAACTCGGCCAGAGCATGGATGAAGCCGGAGATAAGGCGCTGACCTTTGGCGAGATGGTAAAAGCCAACCTTACCGCCGATGTTATCATGGGCGGCGTTGGGAAAATTGTTGAAGGCTTAAAAGATGCTGGAGAATATGCAATCAAAGTCGGTTCAGATTTTGAAGCATCAATGTCAGAGGTACAAGCGATCTCTGGAGCAACCTCATCCGATCTGGAAAAAATGTCGAATAAGGCAAAGGAGCTTGGAAGCAATACAAAATTCTCGGCAACGGAGGCCTCCCAGGCATTCAAATACATGGCATTGGCTGGTTGGGACACGTCAAAATCAATTAGCGCAATTGATGGTGTTATGAACCTTGCGGCGGCATCTGGCATGGAACTTGCAAAAGCATCCGACATGGTAACGGACTATTTATCAGCATTTGGCATGGAGGCAAGTCAAGCTAGCTACATGGCGGATATGTTGGCATATGCACAAGGTAACTCCAATACCACGGCCGAGCAGCTTGGCGAAGCGTATAAAAACTGCGCTGCCAATATGAATGCCGCAGGACAGGATATCGAGACGACAACCGCAATGCTGGAAGCCTTGGCAAACCAAGGCTCGAAGAGTTCAGAGGCAGGAACAAAAGTTGCCGCAATGATGCGTGATCTTACGGCAAAAATGGATGACGGAAAGATCGCTATCGGAGACACTATGGTAAAAGTCATGGATGCGAACGGTAACTTCCGCGACATGACAGATATTTTGATAGATGTTGATGCTGCAACGCAGGGAATGGGCGATGCGCAGAAAGCTGCAGCTTTGGCCTCCACATTCACATCAGATTCAATCTCCGGACTGAACATGATCCTAAACGAGGGCGTTGATAAAATTGCGAACTACGAAGTAGAACTTCGCAATTCTCAAGGCGCTGCTGAAGCTATGTCCAATACTATGCACGACAACCTGCAAGGCAAAATTTCGGACGCAGGATCAGCGCTAGAGGGCTTAGGAATCGCAGCATATAACTACATATCTGGTCCAGCCGGAAAAGTAGTAGATCTTGCCGCTGGAATGTTCCGCGGCCTAACAGATCTGATCACCCCTGCAAAGACGGAAATGCAGGAGTACATTGATGAGATCGATGCAGCTTTGGATAGCGTAGAAGCGTCCCTAGATGCGGCAGAAAAAACAATGGACACGGCAACAGTTGATGCGGGAAAGCTAGAAGTCTATAAGGATACCCTGCTGGAGTTGAATGGCGTTGAAGAAAAAAATGAATTTCAAAAATTCCAGATCAAAAGAATTGTAGATAAATTATCCGACTCAATTCCAGAGCTTGCAGCAGCATACGATGAAGAAACAGGAAGCATTAAGCTTACAAACACAGAAATCGAAAAGCTGATCACGAATCAGAAAAAACAAGTAATGGAAGCGGCAGCCCAAAAGGCGCTGGATGAAGTAATCGAAGCCCAAACCATAGCCTATGTTGAACTTACAAAAGCCCAAGATGGATTGACAGAAGCTCAAAGACAATGGAATGCCAGAGTCGATGAACTTCTAGGTCCTAATCATCAATTGGTTGAGACTTTGCAGGACTACAAAGATATTACTGGATACACTGATGAAGAACTGGAAGATCTTAGCTTAACGATGGACACGTTAAACACGGAAACCGAACGTGCGCAGACAGCATACAACAAAGCAACAGAGGAGACAGACAAATATCAGAAAGCAGTACAGAAAGTAATAGGCTCGTTGGAAGATGAAACTAATGCTCAAGGCGGCGCCAATGATCAAACGCAAACAACAACGGATACACTAAAAAAGCAGGGAGATACAGCACAAAAGACGGCAGATGATACGACAGGACTGGCAGCAGCATTTGCAGCCTATGCGGATCAGACGGGCCAGAGTGTAGAAGAAATTTCAAAAGCTTATGACAAACTGAAACAAGAGTACGATAGCGCATACGAGAGTGCATACAATTCAATCCAAGGACAGATAGATCTTACCAAAAAGCACGAGGAGCAAGAGGCGATTAGCGCAGCAAGCATCCTTGAGAATCTTGCATCCCACGTAGGTGCAATGCAGCAATACGCGGAAAACTTAAAAGTTGTTAATGCCGGTATTGTAGATGATCAGGGAAACACGGTTGCAGCACTGAATGAGGACTTCCTAGCTTACTTAGACGGACTTGGAGAAGATGGTGCAAACATCATTGCATCGATCTCGGCAGAGATCTCAGCTGGAAATACGCAATTCATTAACGATCTGAACACTCAGTGGGAAACAGGAATGACGATTTCCCAGTCGGTAGCGACAGAGACGGCGAATGCAAAATCACAATTTGATGAATATTGCGCAAAAATGGACGAAGCATCCGCACAAGCAGTAGAAAATGCCGCGCAAGCTGGTGACAACGCAGGAAAAACCTATACAAGCTTTCAAGAAGCAGCGCTGGAACTTGGGCTTATTGATTGTGAAGGTGAAATTACAAGCTATGAAAATAGCGTAGATGCAAAACAAGAAGAATTTGGAAACATAGGAACGGAAACGGCCGATGCGTACACGGAAAACTTGCAAACAGGAATTTCACAGGCAGCGGACGGTGTAACCGGAGAAGTAGACGGAATCGAAGGAACAATTTCTGGCAAAAAGGGAACCTTTGGAGAAGACGGTGCAGGCGCAGCAGGTGCTTACGTTGACGAAATGACAGGGAAATTCTTTGGATCGGTTGTCTCAGTAGGACTATCACTTTTGGCAATCTCTGGCGAAATTGTGCTGTTTAACGCCACGATGAAAAAACTTGGCGGTGACGCATCCGACAACTTTACTTCTAAAGTAGTTTCTGGATTGACAGCATCTGGCCCAAATGCTGCAGAGGGCTTTATAGGAGGTTTGGAAAACAGCATATGGGGATCAATGGAAAGGGTGAGAAGAGCTGCACAGGCGGTCGTTGATCGCGTGAATGCAACTTTGAAAATCCACTCGCCGTCCAAGGTATTTGAAGAAAGCGGTAAATTCTCTGGCGAGGGCTATGCAATCGGATTCGAGAAGTCAATGGAAAAAGCGGCAGATCTGGCAGAGGTCCAAGCAGTGGATTTCAATAAATCAGTGCTTGCATCGGCAGAGGACTTGCAGCTGCGAGCCAGTGACTTGCAGTTACGCGTAGCGCCACAGGAAAATGGAGCGGCAGAAGATCTTGTGAACTTGCTTACAACGTACTTGCCTATCATCGCATCACACAAGCAAGTCGTGATGTCAACAGGAGCATTAGTTGGAGAGCTGACTAATGCAATGAATAGATCATTGCAAGCGGAAAGCAGAAGGGAGGCACGCTATGTCTGATATCAGCTTGAATGGGACATCTTTGAAACGATATGGCGTGATATCATCGGTGGATTATGGCTCGGTCAACGCAGAAACAAGCTATGTTGATGTGCCAGGAAGCCAAACAGGATCACTTGATATGTCGGAGGCGGACGGTCGCATCAAATTCAGAAATCGTACAATCAAGATTGTGGTCGGCGCGCTAGCAGAAAAACGATACTGGAAAAAACTCGAAACTGATTTTATGGCGCGATTTGCAGGAAAAAGATGTACCGTGCGAAGCGATGATTATCCCGGAAAGTATGCAGTAGGGCGCCTAGAAAGCATCATGCCTACATATGATCATCGGATACGATATCTTACGGTATCAATCAACGCGGAGCCGTGGTGGTACAACGACACAGAGACGGTTGTACAGCAATCTGTATCAGGCACACAACAAATAACACTAAGGAACGCAAAAAAGCCCGTAGTGCCAAAAATAAAAGGCTCTGCGGGTATGAAAGTAACACTAGGAAAGGAAACGGTGACGCTACAGGGAACAGGTGTGGAAACATTCTTAGAAATCTGCCTTGAAGAAGGCAAGAACACACTGACAGTCACCGGAACCGGAACCATTAAGTTTGCATACACGGAGGCCCAACTATAATGTACAAGATCTACCATAACGACAAGTTGATCTACAGTCCACGAAGCCCAAATGTAACGCTGGGAAAAGCCGAGCTTACCCAGCAAGCGAATTGCGCGGGCGCAATTCAAATCATTATGTACCCACAAAATCCGGCTTACAAAAGTGTGAAAGAAATGGCAAGCATCATCACTGTAAAAGAAGATGATGAAACCATTTATGAAGGCCGCATAACAACGATCAACGATGAGATAAGCTTTGAAAAGACTCTACAAACAGAAGGAGCCTTAGCATATCTGAACGACAGCGTTATCCGGCCGTTTTCTTTTTCGGGCGATGTGCAAGAATTTGTTACAAAGATCCTGAAAGAGCACAATGCACAGGTGGAAGAAGGAAAACAAATTCTGGTGGGAAACATCGGAGTGCAAGCGGCGTTAAAGATCACCGAGGAAGAGTACACAACAGCAATGCAACAATTGCAAAGCCAGCTTCCGGGGATACTGGGCGGATATCTGGAAATCCGATATAAAAACGGGAAAAAATATCTGGATTATCTGGAAAAGCGAACATTGATCAACACGCAGGTGATCGAATACGGAGAGAACATGGTAGATTTATCTGATCAAAAGGCAGGATCAGATATTGCAACAGTTCTTATCCCACTCGGTGCAAAAGATGAGAATCAGAAAAGAATAACCATTGAAAAAGTAAACGATGGAAAAGACTATCTGATAAACGACGAAGCGGTGAAGGAGTACGGCAAGATTGTAAGAACAGTGGTATACGATGATATCACCAGCCCAACAATTTTAAAGCAAACGGCAGAAAAAGAGCTATCAAAGCATGCAATCAAAGAGCAAACCATTGAACTGACTGCAGCAGATCTGGCAGCGGCAGGCTATAACACCAGATCGTTTGCGTGGGGGCAAAAGGTGAGATGCCATAGTCGCGTGCATGGTATCGATACAACAGCTGATATCACAACCAAAAAAACAGATCTGTGCAATCCCGCCAACAGCCGAATCACCGTAGGCGATATCAAAACGACCTATACCGCAGGAAGTAAGGCAGAAACCAAGAAAGACTTGGAAGAAACCAAGAAAGACTTGGTATCCTCCATTGATCAAGCCCGCGCTGATCTAAAAGGTGATCTGGATAATGCGGCCGGACTTTTTCAGACAACAATCACGCAAGACGACGGCTCGACGATCTACTACTTGCACGATAAAAAAACGCTGGAACGATCAACGCTTGTACTGAAAATGAATGCAAAAGCTCTCGGAGTATCATTGGATGGTGGCAATACGTACAGCTGGGGGTTCGATTTTGATGGAAATGCAATTTTAAACGAAATTTATGCAATTGGACTTAATGCGAACAAACTCAAAACGGGATGCATTATCGCAAATGATAAAAACGGAAATGAAGTTTTTTATTTGAACGTTGAAACTGGGGAAGTACGCATAGGCGCAGATTGCGTAAAAATCAATAGTGAAAAGATAGTAGAGTACATCAATGGAGTAAAAAAAACAGCAGAAAATGCAAAATCATCAGCTGGCGAAGCTTTAAAGGCTGCAAAAGCAACAGTAGCTTCGATGTCTATTGAGTACTACAAAAGCACTTCTGCCACCGAGCTAAAAGGCGGCACATGGCAGTCAGGAGCAGTCACAGCGACTCAGGGTTACTACATATGGTCGCGCACAAAAACAACGGCACAGGATGGTACAGTGACATACGGCCAAGCTGCTTGCATCACCGGAAACACTGGAGCCACTGGAGCGAAGGGCGACACAGGCGCGGCAGGTGAAAAGGGCGACACTGGGGCAGCCGGAAAAGGCGTCAAGTCCATCGTGCCACAGTACTACCTGTCAACGTCCAAGGTAAGTCAGACAGGCGGATCATGGTCGGCTACTCAGCCAGCATGGCAGCCAAATCACTACCTGTGGACAAGATCTTATATAACGTGGTCAGATAATACAACATCAACCACAACACCAATTTTGGCACAGGCTTTAAACGATGCCAACCAGAAGGGCTATGATAATGCTCAAAATTTAGAGACCATCAAAAAGACGGTGACAAAGCAAGGCTCATCGTTAGAAACAATGGAAACTCAGATCAAGGAGAAAGTCTGGAAGGAAGATATCACGACTGAGGTCAAAAAGATAAGTGTTGGTGGAAGAAATTTGGCTGAGTCAACGAACCAAGGTGTAACCGGTTGGTCTTGGGGCATGCAAACCGGAGGCTGTACATTATCGGAAGTAGTAGAAAATAATGTAAGAACTTGTAAGTTGCTTAGAGATTCCGTGGCGCAAACAGGCTGGTCTGTTATCTATTATAACCGTATAGGGCGTTATAAATGGGAGCCAGATACCGTATATACGGTATCAGTTGATGTTAAGCCAAGTGTAAGCACCGCCATTGGCATATCGTTTAGAGAAGGTAATGGAACTAATAATCTCATAACAAGTGAGCGAAGTGAAACTATTCAAGCGCAAGCAAATAAGTGGAACAGGTTGGTATGGAACGTCAAAACCGTTTCAACGCTTCCTACTTCAACAGGGCAGGTATTCTACGCAACTGGAATGGACAGTGGCACGGGGGTCTGGTATCAATTTAAGAATTTGAAGATTGAGAAGGGCAACCAAGCAACTGACTGGACCCCAGCTCCAGAAGATGTGCAATCAGGCATCGACACCGCACAGTCAACCGCTGATAAAGTGCAGACAACGGTGACACAGACACGCACAGAAGTGGAAGCGTTGAAAACATCAACGGAATCGTTGACAACTGCGATGCGTGAGTATACAAAAGCAACTGATTTTGAAGCTTACAAAAAGCAAGTATCATCGCAGTTATCACAGACTCCAGAGGCTATCACAGCGCGTTTCAACACAATCGAAGAAACGGTATCTAAGCAAGGAGAAGCTTCGAATAGCAAGTGGCAGGAACTGGAAAATTATATACAGTTTTCTTCCGCTGGAATTACACTTGGAAAGAAAAACGATCCGCTGACACTGGTACTTGATAACGGGCAAATCTGTTTCATGCAGTCAGGCCAAAAGGTGGCATGGTTCACGAACAATCAATTGTACATATCTAATGTTGCAGTAACAACTGCAGCAACGATTGTAGGGTTACAGATATCGCGCCATGGGCGCCATATACAGATTAGTTAAGGAGGAACGATGGCAACATTTTACAGCGGCAAAAGTGCTTATGTACAGATGGCATTACGAGTTACAGAGACTGGCACTGATGTTAATGCCAATACATCGTCTATCAGCTGGGCGCTCGTAGCGTGGTTCGTAGGCACAGATGCGTCGCAATGGTACTCCAACACATCGCACGATATTAGTGTTGTTATCAATGGCGCAACAGTTTTCAGCCGTGGTTCTGGAACAAAAGTTACAGTGAGCGTAGGTACCGATCATGCATCGGAGTCCAATCCTGTAACAATTGCTTCCGGAACCACCACAATTACGCACGATTCAGATGGCGCGAAAACAATATCTGCATCGTTCAGCATGGTGTATAAGTGGGATACCAGCAAGGCATGGTCAGCATCTGGTACGATGGCGTTAACACAGATCGCGCGAGCATCACAGCCATCATGTATCACCTACCCTAACACGACGGAGGATATCGGCGAGCTTGGAGGTTCAATATATATTCACGCAAACCGAGCATCTTCTAGCTTTACGCACACCATGAGGTATGCGTGGGGGACGTTATCTGGAACAATCGCAACTAATGTAGGAGATAATTGCAAGTGGACAATACCGAACGATTTTGCAACGCAAATTCCAAATCAGTCAACTGGCTGGGGAACGATCTATTGCGACACATATCTCAACGGCACACTGATCGGAACAAAAAGCGTTGGTTTTAAGGCATCGGTACCGCTAACGATGCAGCCAAAAGGCAGTTTTACGACAGCCAAAACCAGATCATATGGTCCTGATCTATATGTACAAGGCGTAGATCAACTAAAAGTAACAATAACGGCATCTGGCCAGTATGGAGCATCAATCACTTCGATTACCACAAAAATTGATGGATCCACCTACTCAGGTGCATCGTTCACAACTTCGATTATCAATGCATCTGGAACGGTTGGACTAACAATAACGCTTACAGATAGCAGAGGCTCAAAAACAACAATAGCAGGGCAAGTAAGGTTTTTTGCATACAGTCCACCACAAATCTCGGCCTCGGCATATCGGTGCAACGCCTCTGGAGGATTAGATGCCTCTGGAGCTTACATCTGCGTCAAAGGTTCGGGTACTATCACTTCACTCAACAACCAAAATGGTCGCCTATATACCGTGTATTGGAAAAAGACTACCGAAAGTGCATGGAACAGCAAAGTCATAACAATGGCATCGTATACATTAGATCAAGCAATCATTGTTGCTGCAGATACATCGTATAGCTATAACATACGCGCCAGACTGCAAGATGGCCTGAAAACAATCGACTATAATACAGCAGATGTAATGTCGGCTTTTGCCTTTATCGACGTACTTACGGCTAGTGAAACAGACGATACAAAAAAAGGCATGGCAATTGGCAAAGCCGCAGAAGTTGAAGGAGCTGTGGATATAGGATGGAACTTGATAGCACGCAAGGGATTTACCTGGCAGGGAATGCCGCTTACATACTTTACACCAACGGTTAACGTATCGGGCGAGTACTATGGAAAATATGGCTGTTATGCCAAGATCGGTCACGTTGCAATCGTGGTACTGATGGTGCAGATCAAGAGCGTGAGCGGATCAGTGCCGTCTGAAATTAAGATTACACTACCGGATACCCTAAAAGCGGTTGATCACTGGCTACAGCCATCACACCCGATACTAGGGCAGTGGGGCGGCACCTTTCTTGGAATTTTTCGGCAAAATCAAAATTCAACGGTACTCACAGTGCTTCCAGCATCCAGTGTAACAGCCGGCACATATCTGGCCAACGGGTGCTACACCTTCCTTGTACAGTAGCAATTTTTGCAAGATATTTGTTAAATAGGCTGTTAAATAGGCTGTTAAATAGGCTGTTAAATAGCTTGTTAAGTAAGCTGTTAAACAATCAAATAATGCTCTAATTATTATGTATCTAATATTAAAATCACTCCAATAATTAAAGGTTGAAGCAAAAGGCTCTGGAAAGCTAGAAAAATACTTGCATTATGGAGTCTTGAAAAACTTGCAAATATCCATAATACCAACCTCTAAAAGATTAAAAACGCTCCAAGTGAAGGAGGTGATCCGTAAAAATGAAGTAGCCTGGTACAAAAGAGTGAAAAATGAGAAAGGAGAAAAGTAGAAAATGGCAACAGCAAAATTTAAAGAAGGCCGCAAAGAAGCCACAACCGAAGAACTTGCTCAGTACGACTATGGGCAAACATTGCAAATTGAAGGGTTGCAGCTTCCAGCAGCGGTACAAATACATTTTAGCACCGAGGAAGTAAAAGGCGAAGCTAGAGTGGAAATGGGAGCTACAAAAAATAATATAACGACAGTAGAAATCCCAGATATATATTTTAGGGAAGATGCAAGCTCAAGCAACAAAAGTGAGTACAGCGTTTTCGCATGGGTGTATCTGGATGATGGAGAAAGCGGACGAACGGCATATAGAATCCATATGCCAGTTAAACGCAGACCAAAGCCAACAACTTATACGCCAGAAGAAGATGAGCGGTTAAAGAATACATTAGAGCAGATCACCAAGATTGCTAACAATCTTGATGCAAAAGAAAAAACAAACGAAACCAACATCAAGGCAAATGCAACCGCTATCAGCGAGTTACAGACAAATTTTGCACGATCTGAGAAAGTATCCCTTAACGAGGCAGTAGAAAGATACTATGCGATGCGCCGAGGCCCAGACATCTACACAGTAGAGGAGCTTGATGCCAGCACAGCACAGGCATGTGATGTGAATCGCTTGGATGCGCTGACGGGACTTACTTGCGAGCCATCCACCAATACATATCGAGGTGTAGACCAGATCGGCACACTTGACGCGTTTCGCCCAACCATTGTCAACTGGGTACTGGATGATGATGGCAACCAGATCATCACAGCAGTTGAGGGGATGCCCGGTTTTTCACGCACCGGAAAAGTTAATCTGGCTGTTATGAACATGGGTCTGTATTACAAGGAGGAGCGCAACGCGGCTGGAAACGGCATCCTACGCCACTGGTCGATGCTTCCGCGAGTGGCAGAGGGCTACAAACCGCTCAAAGAGTGTGTCCGCCCAGATGGCACAGTACAGGGTTGGATGCTACATGCCAAGTGTTGCGCTGCTGAGATTGATGGCGTGCCATACGTCACAGAGGGATACAACCCGGTGAGAAATAAGATATCTCACTCCAACTACGCTTATGCACGCAAGCAGGGCGCGGCATACGGTTACGAGGTGGATGCGGATGCAGTATGGGTGGAAAGCTTAACCATGATTAAGTATGGCACCAGAAATTTACAGAAATACATGAGAGGCGCATCAGCTTACTACTTGCAGTACAAGGTTACAGTTGCAAGTACTGGAAACAAGGTTATCTTGGCGAAGGCCAACGCCGCAAACCTCGTGGTCGGCTCCTGCGTGTCAGTGGGAGACGCGACAGGAAAGACAGACTATGACCGCGGAAATGCGTATATGCACAATATTGCAGACTCAGCGATGATCACAGCGATCACGCCGGTGGATGATAACAACTCTGCGGTATATCTGGACTGCGGCTCGATCACAACCAAGGTAGGCATGTATGTATCAACTATGCACTGGCGTACAGGCTCAACCAGTAAGGTACTCGGCTATGATGGTTCACCAGTATCTAACACCGATGGCAAGAATATCTGCAAGATTAACGAGATCGAGATCCTAAACGGCGGCTACTCTGTGTGCGGAAATGCAGTCAACATCATGTCCACGAGTGCAGCAGGAGTCACAACAGTAACAACATACTATACAGATAACGCAAAAAACCTGACGACTGATCTGACCAAGATCAAGCGGCAGTACAAGGTCGCTGGAAGTTTCCCGGCAACCAACAATGCTTGGCTGTATATCAAGGATATGGTTGTGGACCCAGTATCTGGTTACATGGTGCCAAAGTCCTTCGGTGGCGGCGATACAACATATTGGGCAGATGGATACCACACCGGAGAGAATCCGGCTGTTGGAGCGGAATCAGCCCGGGAGCTGCTGCTGCGTGGTTATCTGTACTGCGGCGGGCTCGATGGCCCCGCCTTCGTGGTTGCGAACAATGGCCTGTCGTCTGCGTGGTGGAGCATCCTGGGGACCCTTTCACCGAATGCCGTGCGGGGTGAATGGCGCGGATAAGCGCCAGAGGGGTCGTCCCCTCAAATAATTTTTTTGAAATTTTATAGGGGTTTATAGGACCCGGGAGCTGCTGCTGCGTGGTAATCTGAACAACGGCGGGATCGATGGCCCCGCCTACGTGAATGCGAACAATGGCCTGTCGAATGCGTGGTGGAACATCCTGGGGACAATTTCTGCGAAAAAAACAAAAACGTGTCCTATAAACCGGCCGAAGAGGCCTTCACCTGGGAAACTAAAATACGCGATGAAAGGCCACCCCTGCAAAGGGGGTCTGACGGGAGCGCCGTCAGACGGGGCTAGTAGACAACCGAAAGCCCCTGAAGCGCAGAAAGGAAAGCCTTTTGAAGAAATGCTGTAAAAATACAGATATACTAAAACCTGGATTCATTGAACGCGCAATGCAAGAAGCGTTGCACGAGAAATGGAAACGGAACGATGTATTAAAGTACTTTAAGGGATACGCACCGAATATCCCTAAACCAATACTAAAAGATATCCTCGCATCGGATCGCCAGTACACGACTGGACTAATAGAAACAGCTGCGGAAGCGATCCGGTACGAAATAGAAAATCGGTGCCTATCGGTAGAACCAATCCAGTATAGCGAGAGATATGATCCGGCCTCCGAGAAAACGCGAGAAATCGGCAAAGAGTGCGTCAAGCAGCTGATCTTGGATGAGATCGCAAGAGAAGGACTTGCAGAACTGTGGAAACGCAAGCTTGGCTATCATCAGTACGCGTCTATCAAGGGGAAAGGTCAGCTCAGTGGAAAAGAAACTATAGAGTACTGGATGAGGAAGAAACCTGCAAAAACGAGATATGCGTGGAAAGGAGATGCGCGACACTGTTATCAGTCAGTTGATATAAGAAGACTGAAAAGAATGTTAGTGCATGATGTGAAGAACCCGACACTGCTATATCTGGTATTTTTCCTGTTGGACACTTACAAGCAGGGACTGAATATCGGATCGGGCCTGTCGCAGTTCTTGTGCAATTACTACTTAGCCAGAGCGTATCACTACGTCTTATCTCTGCACAAGGTCAGAAAGCATAGAGACGGCACGGTAGAAACACGCAAGCTTGCGTACTTCGCTATCTTCTATATGGACGATATACAGATCTTTGGCTCGCGGGAGGCGGACGTCAAGATGGCGGCGCGGTCGCTGACTAAGTTTCTGGCAAAAGAGTACGCGATCACGATCAAGCCTAACCAAGTGCTTTTCCGAGTGGACTACAAGATCAAGACAAGCGAGAAGTATAAAACGTACCGAGAAAAAGACAAGGCAACACGCCGCGGATCACCGGTCGATATGATGGGGTTCAAGATCTACAGAGACCATACAGAAATGCGAAGAAAGATCTTCATCAAGGGTCGTAGGGCGTTCGCAAAGGCGTGGGGACATATGTGCAAAGGGCTTCCTGTGCCGTTAAAAATCGCACAGAGCTGCATATCCCGTTATGGATGGTTCAAGAATACCGATTCAACATACGCAAGGCGCAAGTATAATATGACGCAGATCTTCCGGATCTGCAGAAAGGTGGTATCGAGTGAAAGCAAAATTCACAGAACAGCAGCCAGCTGTCTTCTGGCAGCCGGTTGAAAAAAAGATCTTCGTAACGATCTGTTTAAACGAAACAGAGACAGAAGAGGAAATGGGAGAAACCAAGCAGACCGTATATGAGTACGACTGCAATCAGATCTGGATTCAGGAGGGCGAGTTGGATGAGGAGACAGTCCGCGCATCCCCGGAGAAATATCTGGATTACATCCCGCAGAAAGAAAAGACCCCGACAGAGCTGCTTGAGGAGAAGATCGAGGAGCAGCAGACACAGATCCAGATGTTGACAGACTGCCTGCTGGAGATGTCGGAGACAGTATATCAGTGATCGTAAGGCACAGTATAGGAGGACAAGAAATGATGGCTATGTTATGGGCACAGGAAATTATCAACGGAAGAAAAACTTATGAACAGGTACCGAGATTGCTTAAGAAGGAGGTACGCAGAATTTTAATCGACTCTGGCCTTGATGATCCGGAGGGAGAACCAGAGGAGGAGCCAAAGAAAGAGGCTGAGGAAGAGTGACCGAGCTGCAGATCATGAGAATGCTATGGTCGATCATATACGATCTGATCCTGTACATAAAAGCATCTGGTCTGGAAGTGCCAGACAAAGTGCAGGAGAGAATGGATGCTGCGGAAGCGGCATCCAGACCATACGGAGAGGAGTAGAGATGGACAAGAATGTGAATTATATCAAGGGATTTTTTACAATGACTTTTAGTCTGTTAACATCGCTTTTTGGGGTACTTGCAATCCCGATCTTACTGATGGTGGGGACTAATATAATCGACTATGCTACTGGCTTGATTGCGGCCCCAAAGCGCTCAGAGGATATCAACTCGTATAAGAGTATGAGGGGTATCTGGAAAAAAGTGTGCATGTGGTTGTTAGTGGCGGTTGGCGCGATCATCGACGAGTTAATCTTATACGCTTCCGGAACGATTGGAATCACGCTCCCGGGCAGCTTTCTGGTGGCTTGCATTGTAGCGTGTTGGATTATCTGTAACGAGGTTCTATCTATTCTTGAGAACCTGAAAGATATCGGGGTGGCATTGCCGCCATTTCTTGAACCACTTATGAAAAACATTAAATCGCAAGTAGCAGAAAAGGTATCTATCGGAGACAAGGAAAATGATGAATAAGATACAAGACTTTCTAGTTGCGCCCGCGCAAAAAGGAGAGATATGGAAACAAATGATTTGATCAAAATTGCAAAAACAATCTACGCAGAAGGCTCAGTATTTTCTGGGAAAAATCAGAGTGCCTTGCTGGCAATCGCTCAGTGTATCCACGACTTGCTTGCAGATTTTAAAGGAGATTTAAATAAATGCTTAAAGTCTGCGTTCACAGCTGCAACAGATCAGTATGATACATACTGCTTGCTGGCAGCGAAAGAAGTTTTCGAGGATGGGAAAAGAAGATTTGCAAACGCAGAAATCTTGCAGTTTCGCAGTTTTACAAAGTATTCAAACGGAAACGGACAACCAGACAAAGAAAAACTAAAAGAATTGTATAAAAACTATGAGTATCTTGGAAGTGACTCAATCAACAATTCTTGGGGGCATTTCTACTTTGGAAGGAGAAACGATATGGGATTCAAAATGCTTGTAATGGCGGGACATGGAAGAAACGTGGATGGAACTTGGGATCCTGGCGCATGCGCACTTGGACACCAAGAAGCGAATCTAACAAGAGAACTGCGCGATTTGGTAAAAATTGCGGCGGATCAGTGTGGAGTAACCTGCGACGTTGCCCCAGATAGAAACCACTACAGCTTTTTTAAAGCTGGTGGCACATACGATGTAAGACAGTACAACTACGTGTTGGAAATCCACTTCAATGCATCAGCTACACAGGATGCAGTTGGAGATAAGCAGCTCAAAGGAAGCATGACATATATTGATCAATCCGAGAAGGGACATTCTGTAGAAGATGCAATTTTGTCCAATCTGTATGCACTGGGAAGCTGCCAAGCATGGGATGGAGTTGTAGTAGCACAAAGGCAATGGAAAAACGGTTTGCTTGTACAGGAAACATGCAGGCGACAGGGAGTATCGCACGCAGTCCTTGAAACATGCTTCGTTACTGATGCCAATGATATGGCATGGTATCAAAAAAACAAGGAAAAAATCGCAGCAGCGATTGTTGCAGGAATCCAGCAGGGCTTTGGGCTTAATTATACGTTCGCCCCATACATGGTACGTGTAACAGATCCTGCATTAAATATCCGCCAAGCTCCAACCGTAGACAGCGAAAAAGTAGGATGCATCCGCGATAAGGGATCATATACAATTGTTGCAGAATCCAAAGGAAAAGGAGCGACAAAGTGGGGCAAATTAAAAAGCGGAGCTGGCTGGATTAGCCTTGATTATACAAAAAAGATCTAATACGTGTTAAGCATTACGTATAAATAGAATCAGACTGTAAATATTATCTTGTAAAAATAATAAAAATGTAAAGCAAAAGAGGGAGGTCGAAAGCCTCCCTCTTTTGAACACTACCAAGAAATTTTAAAACAAATTCCATCCAACTGAGACGAAAAATCTTCCACCTCATAGCCATATTCCTTGAGTTTGGCAATGGCCTGATCTGTTAAATAGCGCCTGCACCAGCAACTTAACTCTCTCTTATTTATGGCATCAGCTATTGCGTTTTCGGCTGCTATCAATCCCTGCTCCGAGCGCTTATCAATTTTATTGATCGCAGCTGTGCGGGCTTCTTTTGCATGCATAAGCATATCAATTCTTCTCCTCCTCATCTTGCAAATTAAATCTAATACTTATTTTAAAACTTTTTGATAAAAATTACAACTAGGTACAACTAGGCACGGCAAAACATGGAAGAAAACGAACAAAAACAACTAGGTACAACTAGGGCTACAATTAGGCACAACTAGGTGCAACTAGGCATGATTTTTGACCTGAATTTAAGTGCTACAACTAGGTGAGTGGAAAAAAGTATGCAAGAACCTTTGATTTAAGCGGAATTAAAAGGATTTCAAAATATGCAATTATCGGTATTTTTGCAGAAAAGCCAAGAAAAAAATAAAGTATGCAAGATGCTTTTTGAAGATCGACTCAACAAAAAATCCAAAACTAAAATTTATAAAAAATAACAAGTCGATAAATATAACTGGTAGGGATGA
>ERZ1034687.510-NODE-510-length-24496-cov-7.392537_pt1 | contig 24496 bp, 13 predicted proteins | sample MGYA00520704_ERZ1034687 | MGnify/ENA primary metagenome ERZ1034687 (study PRJEB33766, sample SAMN09781762) | gut metagenome | biome: gut microbiome | host: Homo sapiens | place: Madagascar | study: EMG produced TPA metagenomics assembly of the PRJNA485056 data set... | reverse complement strand
CCCTATCCACGCCTCAGGGTTCAGGCGGTTCTGCATTTTACGCAACTGGAACTGAAGGATATTATCCTGTGCCACAGAGCCCAGGATCTGACGTGTAGACACCTTCTGTCCGCGCTGAACATTGACCGAACGGAGGTTGCAATATACCGATATGTAGGCACCATGGCGAACCATCACCACGAACGAACCGCCGTATCCGAACACGGCACTAACCTCGCCGTCATATATCGCACGTGCCTGGCAGCCGGGCTGACCCATAATGTTTATGCCCTTGTTGTCTATAGTCACTCCCTTAAGTCCTGCCACACTGTTCTGTCCGTAGTGGCTTACTATGCGTGCACTACCTGTTATCGGCATTGGCAGACGACCCTTGTTGGCCTCAAATCCGCCCGACATCATACGGTCTACCGATGACATCGTGTTGGTCTGTTCAACATTCTTGCGTGCTTGCGCTATCTCCTTTGTAGAACGTTGCTCATCGGCTCGTGCCTTACGCTCCATCGCTTCACGCTGTGCTTCAGCCTCACGAGCACGCTGTTCGGCAGCCGCTTTCTGTTCGGCAGCCTGACGTGCAGCTGCATCGGCAGCTGCCTGAGCCTTCTTCTTTGCTTCGGCATCGCGCTGACGCTGCGCTTCGGCACGCGCAGCATCTTCCCTTTCCTGTGCGGCACGGGCTTCTGCTTTTGCACGCGCTTCCGCTTCGCGAGCCTCACGGAGTCGGCGTTCGTTCTCAAGGCGCGCCTTTTCTGCCTCAGCACGCTTACGTGCCAGTTCTTCCTCACGACGTTTCTTGGCAGCGGCAGCCTCAGTGGCGCGTCGTTTTGCTTCCTCGGCGGCACGTACACGTGCCTTCTCTACCTCAATGGCTATGAGCCGGTCTATCTGTGCATTTATAGCCGACGCATCCTTACGCTGCTTGTCTATGACGCGCTGTATGGTCTTCTGCTGTTTCTGCAGCGAGTTCACCACCTGCTGTTGCTCCTGCTGCTTGCCCTCAAGTTGCTTTCGTTCCTGTTGTCCGCGATATAGCATATTGTTCTTCTGACCCTTCACCTGCTGCAGCTGTGAGTGTTTCTCATTAACCTGCGCCTGTTTCACCTTCACCATCTCGCCCTGTGCCTTCTGCCATGAGGCATACTCACGCACAAAGCGCAGTCGTCGGTACATCTGGGCGAAGTTCTTTGCCGAGAATATGAACATCAGACGGTCTTGCAACGTATGCTGTCGGTTGATGTATCGCATCGACTTCACATACTTAGCCTTACGCTCCTGCAGTTGCTTCTGCAATGTCGTAAGCTGGGCGTTGAGCAGTCCGATATTGCCGTCGATATGATTTATATCCTTCTGAATACCGTCAATGTTCTTCTGATGCTTGTCTATCTCGCTGTTGATGACGAGCAGGTCGTTGAGTCGTTTTTTCACGTCCGCCTGATTGGCACGCAATGCCGCCTCCTGCTTCTTTATCTCCTTCTGCATGGCAGAGCGCTTGCTCTGCAATCCGCGAATCTCGGCTGTAGAATAATTTGGACGTGCCTTCTTTTTTGACGTAGACCTCCTGGCTGTAGACTTCTTGGCTGTTGTCTTTCTTTTTGTGCTGGCAGTCTTTCTTACCTGAGCCTTTGCTGTCGTCTTTTTCCTATTCTGCGTAGTGGTAGTCTTACGCTGCTGCATGAGCGTCAGAGCCGTCGCATCCACTGGAGCGACAAGCATCACTATGGCAATAAGTGCCATTAAATACTGCTTCATTGGCTTTACTGTATTGACATGAGTTTCTTGAGAATGTCCTGTGCCTCTATCTTCTTGTATTTACCCGACAGTTGTGTCGTAGTGTCCCAGTCGGCCGAGTTCTTGGGCGACGACATTTTCACCGTCAACTGCACTGTCTGCTGACGTCCGGTGACTGCTGTGGACACGGCAAACTGCTGTGTCAGCGGGAACTGACGGCCGTCAAACGAACGGAAATTGTCGTATGTCCACACGAGCGACGACTTGCCATGAGCTGCACTATCATAGTTAGCACCAGCTCCAGTAATCTGCGCTGTACTCTTCGAAGCCTTCCACTGATATTCTATATTGCCATTCTTGTAACCTATGGGCACAGTTGTAGCTACGTCAGCCAATCCGCATGTAAATCGGCGCAGCATCTGTTCGTCAAGCGTTTTCTCTCCAGGCAGGAACAGCTGGTTCCAGAACAGAGCCTGGAGCGAGTAGAACGACAGTCCGTTATCTGCCAGAAAGCTAACGTCCTTGTACGAAGCCTTGATGTATTCTTTATGAAAACGGTCTACAAGCAGCACATAGTCGGGTGTGAAGTCGATGCGGGCTACCTCAGTACGTATAATGGGCAGCAACAGCTGCAGTCGTATCACCTCGTCGCGACGCATGCTTATCTTGCCGTCGCAGCTGAAATCCTTGTTGCCTGCAACCAGTCGCAGGTCGGCACTGGCTACGATATTACGTGCCTGCACCTGATTGTCAAGCACACGCTTCAAGAACGCCTGCTGTTCCGACTTCTGTGTCTTCGACAGCCCAGTTGTGTCACTTCCGTCGCCTGCCACCTTCTTGCTGGCACACGAGGCGAGCAAGAGCACTACAGAGAGTATCGTTATTAGTCGTTTCATTGTCTTATTGTTCCTCTATCTTCAGTTTCTTTGTTTTAATCTTTCTCGTCAGCACAGCCTTGTCGCCTCCTGCCTTGAGTGCGCGCTGCCACAGTTCTACGGCACGGTCGGTATCGCCGCACATACAATAGATATCACCGGCGTGCCCTATTACCACTGCACTCGGTCCGTTTGTCGAATCGTTGTCGTTCTCAAGCGCCCTGTCTATATAGGCACGTGCCTCGTCATATCGCTTCTGCAGGAACAGTATCCACGCGTACGTATCAAGATAGGTGGCGTTGGTGGGCTCTGCCTGCACCGTCTTGAAGCTCATCTGCTCGGCACGCTTTAGGTCACGGCGCAGCTCTGATAGGTAATAAGCATAGTTGTTGAGCACAACAATATTGTCTTCTTTCCACTTAAGACTGTTGTCGTAAGCCTCAAAAGCCTCCTTCGAGCGTTTCTTCTTAAACAGAATGTCGCCCATCGAGCCGTAGAAGTCGCTTGCCATATCGGGGTCGGTGCGGTCGTTTATCTCCCCCACTCCACGCTTCAGAGCATCGAGAGCGCGGTCGTCGTCATCCTTCTGGAAGTAGCCGAGACCTAAGAAATAATAGAACACCACGTCATCGGGATTGTATTGCGTTCCAGCAGTACTCAAACTGATTGCCTCGTCCCATTTCTTCTTCTCCCACTTGTCTTGTATCAGCTTCACACGAGCCATATTGTTGTCCGGTTCAATGCTGAGCGTATGTTCAAAGGCGGCATTCACCGAGTCGTCTGGCATTCCCTTCAGCTTCATGTACATAGCCTTCATGTTTGAAATGTCGGCATCCTTGGGCGATGCCTTCATAGTGCGGTCGAAGAGGTTCAGCACCACCACACTGTCACCACCGTTCTGCTCCGACTCCTTTATAGCCTGCTGCAGCATGGTCACCTTGGTCTTCGACTCGGTCTGCGAACTGAAAAGTATCTTCTCGCGCAGTTCGTCGGCAGCCGCATTGTCGCCACCCGAACGATAGTAGTCGTACATTGAGTTGAGGGCGAATGCATTTTGCGGGTCGTCAGCGAGTGCGCCCTGCAAGAACTTGAATGCCTCGTCGCGACGGCTGTGGTTCATCAGCCAGTTGCCCAGCATCACCTTATAATTAGGTTCGTTGGGGTGTGCGTCGTTCAGAACCTTCAGCATGCGGTAAGCGTTCTTTGTGTCGTGGCGCATCTCATAGACATTCATCTTCAGTAGTGTCAGTTCGTCGCTCTCGCCGTCTACCTTTTCCATTCTGCCTATTGTCGAAAGCATACGTGCGTAGTCCTTCTTCGCACCATACAGACGCACGAGAATGTCGAGAATATCGGTACGCTCACGATAGTGCGAGTACAGATTTTCGTATGCCTTGATTGCGTTGTCGTAGTCGCGCTGCTGTATATACGTTGCAGCTACGCTCTCCTGATAGGTGTCGTTGGCTGGTTGCAGACGTGCGGCACGCTCCATATACTTCGTGGCTATAGAGTCGTTGCCCGTATCGAAGTACTGTTGTGCCAGCCGATAGTAGGCTTCGGCAGCATTGGGATTTACCTCTCGGCACGAGTCGAGCAGCCGAAGGGCTGTAGAGTCGTCGCCCCTGAGCTGACAGCACACCGCGTCGAGAAACAGCCTGTCAGCCAATGGTGTGGCATCGAGCAGCTGCTTGGCACTGATGGTCATCGTGTCGGTATCGGGACGTTGTGCCGAGCCTTTAGTGCGGTTGTCAATGCCGGTGGCAATGGCTGGCGCAATGGCGAGCAGCAAGACTGCTCCGATGCCGATTATCTGATTCTTGTATGAATTCATTGTCGTTAATGTGTTACCTGCTTACTTCACTCCAGTGTGGCCATAACCGCCCTCACCGCGTTCGGTCTGGTCGAGCTGGTCAACTTCCTCAAACTGTCCTTGCTCATGACGTGCTATCACCATCTGTGCAATGCGCTCACCTTCGGTGATGACAAACGGCTCGTTAGAGAGGTTGACGAGCAGCACTCCTATCTCGCCACGATAGTCGGCATCGATGGTTCCGGGCGAATTGAGCACCGTTATGCCGTGCTTAAAAGCCAAGCCTGAGCGTGGGCGCACCTGAGCCTCATAACCTGGAGGCAGCGCCATGTACAGACCTGTCGGTATGATGCGGCGCTCCATCGGATTGAGCGTGATTGATTCGTCGATGTTGGCACGCAAGTCCATGCCGGCACTCTGTTCGGTAGCGTATGCCGGCAGTTGCTGACGGCCACGGTTTACTATCTTTATTTTCACCATATTATATTGTCGTTATCTTATGTTTCTTATACAATCAATCTGCAAAAATACTGATTATTGGCGAGATAACGGACGTTTAGCCACAAAATAACATTAATTTAAGGTAGCCATAGCAGGCTACAACGTCCCCACCATAGACTGAATGGGCTGCTTACTACAAACAAAAAAGAAGGAAAACCCGCTGGCTTTCCTCCCCATCTACAATAATTATAACTAATTATAAATACAAGTTTCACAACTTGCTTAATATATAATAAGGTGGTGAGCAAAACCACAATTACTCACCTAACCTTAATTATTTCTCCACGCCTGAAGCAACTCCACAACTACCGTCGGGATTAATGACGATGTTATTCTTGATTTTGAGGTTGTCTACCGAGTGATATACTACCGGCTTGTCGTTCTTTGAGTTCAATGTAAAGACATTGTTCTCGATGGTAATATTGCGATGCACGGCACCAGCCTTCTTGCGGTTTTCGGGATTAATCCAGATGATTGAACCCAAGCAGCGGTTGAAGACGTTGTTGCGGATGGTGAGGTTGTGCACCGGACCCGACTCAAACCAGCTGCGAGCATCATCGGCTACGAGAATAGCGCTCATCTGCATACCGTAGAAATAGTTGTCCTCAATAACCGACGGCTGACGTGTGGTGATGAGAATTCCACGTGTCGGGATGCGGCTGAAGTGGCAACGGGCGATATGTACGCGCGGTGTCCATGTGATGTTCTCTACAACACGTGCTCCATTCTTCAGCAAATTGGCAGGCACTGGCTTGGTGAGTGTAATCTCAATCTCACGTGGCGAAACAATGCGGGCATTCTTCACCTTGAATGTTCCTTCGGCAAGCAGAGTTTCTGGATTTACAATCTCAATGTCGTCGCCACTGTGGAACGACTGGAATCCGAAAGTCTGATGGTGCATATAGCGCAGCAGCAGAGTATTGGCTGATGTGGCGCGTACAATCTGCAGATGAGTGCCGTGTACGTTGATAGGGTCGTCGTGTGCTCCGGCAAACTTGGTATCGGTGATGTCGATAAGACCACGACAGCCCGACATCTGCACAAAGTCGGCAAATCCGGCATTTGTACGTCCGCTGCCTTCTTCGGGAGCAAACCAGCAACGGTGGATGCTGATGTTCTCTGATACCTGACCAACAACACCGAAGTTGCTGAGATAATATACACGTACATTGTCCAAACGTACATTCTTCGACTGCCATATAAGTCCGCAAGCCTCACGACGGATTGCATCGCGCATCTGGAATACTGTGCCTACGGGTACGGCTGGCTTCTTGTTGTATTTGATGTAGAGCTTGCCCGGCTCCATCTCACGAGCCTCAACGACATTGTCGGTAGGGCTCCAGTCGCGCCATGTAACGTCGCGCACGGGGTCGTACCATTGTGCAATACCATTGGTGAATGCCCAACCGCGTCCGTACCATTCCACCTTACCGTTCTTGATACGATACTGTGATGTGGCATGAGTGCGACAAATCATATAGTCCTTGCCGTCTGCCTCAACAGTCATCTCGGTCTGTGTAGGATGAGCGTTGTCGATGGTAAGATTGCGCAGAGTGATGTTCTGGCAGCTGTCAATGACAAATGCCGACATTTCGCCGTCGAGCATCAGTGTCGAACCGCTGCCATCAATGGTCACATTGCGCAGTCCACGCATAAGCAGAGCGATATGCTTTGACGGGTCGGGGTTTTCCGATTCAGAAGTTGTGTTTGATATATAATACTTGCGTACTGTCGACTCCTCGCGCGGAATGTTCCATACACCAAGGTCGAGTTTCAATGTCACGGGGCTGCCCTTCATAGCAGCAGCCTTCTCCAAAGCAGCACGTATTTCACTTGCTGCATTTCCGTTCTGGCTCACCTTGATTACTTTGTCGGCTGCATTTGCTGTAAATACAGACAAAACGAAAAGCAATAAGACAAGCAGTCTTTCTTTGATTAGTTTGTTCATAATTAGTCAATTTTAAAAATGCTGCGCACTCTTTACCCCAGTTCGGGATAATAAATTGCTTGTAAAAAAGTTGGTAGTCTTACAAATATCCTGTTTCTTTATAGGTGAAGAACAATTAGTTACAAAAATATAACAATCATACTATGATTACATACCACATGTGCAAGAGCAACAACTTCTATTTATAGCCCAAATTTTATTCTATTTCGTTGTTGCTTTCTTGTATTTCTGGTTGCTTGCCGTAGGATTCTCAGGATTGGTCATCTGCAAATAGCCTGCTGCAACAAGGGAGGTGATATAACGTTCTCGGTTCTTTGTTTGATTGGATAAACCAAGGCGTTCCATGATTTCTGCAGTGGTTCGAGGGACAGAACAGAAATTGACTATATCCCTTTGCTTATTAGACAAAGATACTTTTGGAGTGTCAGAGTGTCTGAGTCGAGTGTCTGAGTCTTGGACTTGGTTACTTTTCCCCTCAACTTGGTTACTTTCCCCCTCAACTTGGTTACTTTTTGTGTCTACTTCGTTGCCGACTTGGTTACTTTCCACATCGACTTGGTTACTTTCTTCTCTCCAAACTGTAATCACAAATTCCTGTACACTCGCATTGTTGGTAAACGTCACATTGATGTTTTCGTCAAGCGCACGAGCAATGCCGCTACCGACACCTGTGTATGGCAGCAAGTAAATGGCATTGTTGAAGAGAAACATATTGCGAGGCATAGAGGTGCCAAGTTTGATGTCGTCAACAGTGAGTCCATTAGGTAAGTCGCCTGGACTGTGAATCTCCACACGATTATCGAAGATGAAAATACGAACTGGAGCTTTCAAGTTGAGCGAACGGTGGACCAGAGCGTTGACAGTAAACTCAACAAGGCTACTATAAGGTATCTCCAACTTCCCCATAGAGTTGAACTCCGCTCTAATTTGCACGTTATGCAGGTTCCGAGTGAAAAAATCCATGATGGTATCGAACTGATGTAGCAAGTTTCCCTCCATATCTGCATCGTTCACCTTGTCACGAAACACTCTTCCACCAACGCTATTTCCCGCAAAGCAGATGCATTTGGCAGTCATCACAGGCAACCAACGCTGAGTATATTTTCCAAACAGGAGCATAGCAGCCATTGTCAATTTGCCATCAGGGCGAATAAATCGTAAGTTACGAAGCATTCTTTCGCAATCGTGTCCCTTGGCAATGGCTGAGCAGATATTGTCAAGCGATGCTTCCTTGAAAGCATCACCAACCAATCCTTTCTTCTCCAACACTTTGTCAAAACGATTCTCCAGGAAAGCCTTGATGGTGTTTGTGTCAAGATCATTGATTGTAGCATCTTTGACGCTTGCTTCATCAGGAGCAAAGCTACCACAATCTGTCATCATCTCAGCCAATTCGGCATTGTCAAACACCTTGCGCTTGTCAGAACCATTCTTCACCCATACGATACCCTTGTTGTCATGGTAAGGTTTATTGACTCCTTCCTTGATGGTTGCAACTACCAAATAGCCGTCATCCACTACAACAGTATCTACATTTATCAGAATAGATGGAACGACATTTTCTGAGGCGATGTCGCTCAAGAGATTTGTTGTTTCCTGGACTTCCGAATAAGAAAGGGCGTTTATCTTCCCTGTCTTGTCATTTACGCCTACAACCAGTTTGCCGCCATGAGCATTGCTGAAAGCTACAAGCTCGCAACCAATGTCGTACTTGTCGAGAGTACGTTCCTTGAACTGTACTCCCGACACCTCACCTGCCTTTATCTGTTCGAGTATGTCGTTCGTCATATAATGCTTAGGCTTTATGTTTCGTTTGATAATATTCCTCATCCAACAGGAGCCAGCAATAAATCATGCTCTTGATCTTGTTTACTACAGCTTTTTGCATAGTTTTCCAGTTTTACTTTTGATCGGAATCATTACAAATATTTCCAATTACAAAGGTAAAGCTTTTAGCTTATCAAACCATTTCAAGGTTCTATATTTTATAGATTATTATACAAGTCAGAATTAGAGCGAGTTATGAATGTTAAAACATTAGAGTACCCATAGGAGACTATGGCGTCCTCGCCGTAGCCTGAGCAAGCATACAAGTAGCGAAGGTTTCCGGCCTCCTCTACCGTTATTGTCAATATTGTCGTTGTATTCTGCAATTTAGAGGATAAAATTGTGTAAAAAAATTAGGAGGAAAACCCGCTGGCTCTCCTCCCCATCTACAATAATTATAACTAATTATAAATACAAGTTTCACAACTTGTTCCCAAATAGAGTAGAAGGAAACGAAATAGTTTTCTTTCTACTTTCGTATACCGACCTCTTACACCACCGTACATGCGGTTCCGCATACGGCGGTACCAATTTTGATTGGCGAGGTGATGTCACAATGGCACAGAAGCGCTTGTCGCTAGTTCTCAAACATCTTGAGACAGTCGTCGTTCAACCCAAAATATTATGTTTCATTTATAATAAAAGTGGTGCCCCGAAATTGGGACGCCACTTTTATTATGTAGCCATTAGGCTGATTCTGTATTTTCTGAGAATTACTTCTCTGCGTGTCCACCTGCTGATACCGGCCAGTAGAGATTCTGGTAGAGATTAGAGTTCTCAAGCGAACGGTCGGCTGAAGCTGTACGGATGTCGGTGATGCCGATTGGGTAGAGGTAGTAAGCTTCGTGCCACTTGTAGCCGTCTCTCAGCTCGTTGTTGGCATTCATTGACTTGCTGTACGGGCGAACATACTTGCTGAGTGACTTAGATGAGATAACGGCATCGGTCTCACCGTTGCACTTGATGTCAGCAGGGTAGTGCTTGTACATGTTGTCCCAGAAGTTACAACCCTCAGGTATCCACTTTGTTGTAAGCATATTGTCGAAGCCACGCCAGCGGATGAGGTCGGCGAAACGAAGACCCTCAGAGAACAACTCGGTAACGCGCTCACGACGTATATTGTACAGAGTCTTGTCAACAAGCTGTGTGCCTGAGTAGCGGCCGAAGTCCATCTCCTTAGAGAGATCGGTAGCGTCGATTGTCTTCTGGAAATCGGTGTCAACACCTGCACGTGTACGCAGAGTGCGCCAGTATTCCTGCGACTTAGAGTCGAGTCTGCCGTTCAGCTCATAGTCAGCCTCCATATAGTTGAGCAGAGCTTCTGCTGAACGCATCAATGGGCAAGCGTTGGTTGTCGACTGCTCTGAATATTTTGTCTGCTCAGCGTCATAAGTATAGTACTTACGCTGCTGGTAGCCAGTGATACAACGGGTTGCTGCCTCTGTGTTAGTGATGTGGCTTGCCTCTGTCTCGTCAGCAGGCAGATAAACTGGCAATGGCTTGTCCTTTTTAACGTCCGTCATTGTCGGGTCGGTGTATGTAGGTGTGCTCTCACCCCACATAAACAACTGCAGACGCTCATCACGGTCGGCCTTAACGTTGTCAAGAGTTACGTCGCCATGATAGCCACTGTTGTCAGCATAGATAGGCAGGCCATTCTTCATAAGGAATGTCTGGACAAACGAACGTGTGAAACCAGTGTTCTGTCCTGTCACCATTGAATGGCCAGTCAGGTGCATGATACCATGCTCCTTGCTATACTGCTTCCACATCAGAGCCTCATTTACATTTGCGAGTGACGGCTGGCTGAAGAGGTTGAAGTACGGGTTCCAAGCATCCTTATCGCCATATACGGGGTCAATCTTGTGGTTGTTCTCAGCAAGACCGGCGTTGTCGGCAACTTCCTTAGCGGCCTTCATAGCCTCAGCGAGGAAGAACTTAACCTCAGCCTCCTGGTTGAATGTCTTGCCCTGGTTGTATGCCATCTTGGCACCTGGCCAGTTAGCATCGCCCGGTACACGCCCTGAGCCACGGTGATACTTCTCGAATGTACCCTCAAACAGAGCTATACGCGACTTGATGAGCAGGGCAGCCTCGCGGTTTACGCGCTGACCGTTGAACTTGCTGCGTGTGTAGCACATCTCGATGGCCTTGTCAAGGTCAGAAAGGATGAAGCGTGCCACCTCGTTACGCGGTATGCGCTTTGAGTTCTCCACGATAACGTTGTCTTCGTCGGGCAATACCTCAGTGATGACAGGAACGTCACCATAGAGAGCCAGAAGTCGGTAGTAAACCAATGCACGGAAGAAGTGAGCTTCGCCAAGGTAGTTCTTCACTTCCTCTGAATTTGGCAATGTACCGTTACCAATTTGCTTTTGTATGGTATTAATAATGTGGTTGTATATACGTGCTCCATTGTAATAGCCCTGAAAGACTTTTCCAGAAGATACTTCCCAGTGTTCGTCAGCAAAGCGTTGTGTGCTACCACCGCCCCAGCAGTAGATATCTGTATCCCAGTCAGACTTAGCCTTACCCTCGTTCCACTGTCCCCACGAGTGAGACATAGAGCCTGAGAAAGGCATCTCCAGATAACTATCGTAATAGTTGTTCAGATATGCTGCCAACTGTTCGGCATTCTGATAGTAGGCCTCTGGTGTAATTTGGTTGATTGGCTTCATGTCGAGCAAGTCGTTGCATGAGGTGAGGCCAAAGGTTGCTGTTGTTACAGCAGCGCCCAATAGCAGGTTTTTAATATTTATAAATTTCATATTGTCTATTTTTTAAGGTGATAGCTTTAGAATGTAACGTTCAGTCCGACAGCTATTGTGCGCTGCAACGGATAGAGTTTACCAGAACCCCAACCACCATTCAGAGCCTCTGGGTCGAATATCTTTGAGAGGCCTGTCACTGTGAAGAGGTTGTCGCAAGATAAGTAAGCGCGTACACGGCTTATGCTTGCCTTCTCTGTGATAGCCTTCGGAAGAGTGTAGCCAAGCTGAATATTCTTGCAACGCATGTAGGCAGCGCTCTGCAAGTAGCGTGTCTGTCTTTGCTGGTTCTTCTGTGTGCTACCATTCAGATATGGTTTCGGATAGTAAGCGTTCTTGTTGGTCTCGCTCCAGTAGTCGAGGTGCTCTTTGAATCCGCAGCTCTGCCACTCGTCACCAACAACACCCCAGAAGTAGGGCTGTCCTGCATCAGGATTCCAGTCGCACTTCATCACACCCTGGAAGAAGATAGAGAAGTCGATGCCCTTCCATTCTGCGTTAAGATTGATACCGAAGTGGTAGCGCGGTGTAGAGTTACCGATGCGCTTCAGGTCGCCGTGATCCTTAAGTGTATTTGCACCTGAAGTTACCTTATTGTCACCATTCAGGTCCTTGTACATAATGTCACCAGCCTGCCAGTTGGTACCCCAGTTTGGCTTGTTCTTCTCGAGCCATGAGTTCATCTCTTCGTTGCTCTGTGCAATGCCCTTTGTTTCATAACCCCAGATTTCGCCAAGTTTCTTGCCATTGTAGTAGCCATAGATGCCCTGGTTGTCGAACTCGCCTTCAAACGGATATTCAAGAATCTTAGATGTAGCGTCCGAAATGTTGAACTTCGCTCCATACTTGAAGTCGCCAATCTGGTCGCGCCACTGCAACTCAAACTCCCAACCTGATGAACGCATTTTGCAGTTGTTGGTACGAGGTGCGTCAACACCGAGTACAGATCCCAATATAGGAGCCGGACCAATCATGTCCTTGGTTGTACGGCTGTACCAGTCGAACGAACCTGTCAAGCGGTTGCTGAGAAGAGCGAAGTCGAAACCTATGTCGTATGTCTCAACAGTCTCCCATGTCATGGTGCTGTTAACGATACCCGGCAGACTTGCTGTGTTCTGCTTCTGGCCGTTGATAAGCCATGAACTGCTCTGTGAGCCTACACCCTGCTGCTGATAGAAAGGATACCAGTCAGCGAATGAATTGTAATATGAGCTTGTGTTGCCAAGCTGACCCCAAGAAGCACGCAATTTAAGAGTAGACACTACATTTGCAAGAGGCTTGAAGAAGTTTTCGCGTGCGACGTTCCAACCTGCTGACACTGATGGGAACCAAGCCCAACGGTTATCGTTGGTGAAACGTGACGAGCCGTCATAGCGGAGGTTGAACTCCATCATGTACTTGCTGTCGTAGTCGTAGTTGAGTCGCATGAAGTAACCGGCTGTAGCACGGTGCCAGTAAGCGTCGCTCACGCGTGGGTTCTTCTGTGTGAGGCTCAAGTACGGGAAATCGTTGGTGATAAGGTGAGTACCTGATGCGCTAACGTTGTCTGTACCATACTTCTCGAAGTTAACACCAAGCATACCCTTAAGGTTGTGCATGCCGAGTGAATGAGAATAGTCGGTATAAGCGTTTACTGAGAAGTAGTCGGTCTCTGAGCGGTAGTCGCTTACGCTTGCTACTGAGCCATAGCCAGATTCGCGCTGCCAGCGTGTGCCGTCAGCATAGTATGAGTATACTGGGAACTTATTGGTCTTGCTCTTATAGAACTCATTACGCATAGCGCCTTCGAGGTGGATGTTCCATCCCTTCACAGGAGTGAAGATGAAGTTGAGCTGCTGTGTAAACTGGTTGTTGCGTGTGCCAGTAGTACCACCTTCCTCAAGCTCGGCTATTTCCATACCGTCAGGATAGTGTCCGTTAGGGTCGATGGTAGGACAGGTCGGCCAGCGGCGTGCGATGTTATGGAAGAACAGCCCAGAGAGATACTGTGGCTTCTCATAGTCAGAACGCATAAACTTGGTAGAATATTCTACTTTAGCCCAAGAAGCGAGCTGAGCGCTGATCTTGCCGTTCATCGTGTAACGGTCGAGCTCGTCGTGTCCGTGACGGATAAGACCATTGTTCATCAAGTAACCGGCACTGATGAGCCAGCTTACCTTATCTGTACCACCCGAGAGTGAGAGGTTATGCTGTGTAGAGGGAACGTTCTTCTTGTAGAACTCGTCAAACCAGTTGGTGTTGGCAAATGAACCACCGTAGAGGTTGTAGCGGTTGTTGCTGGGGTTGACTACAACACCATAGTACTCTGTCTGAGAAGGATCCTTGTACTCACCGTTGAGATACTTCTCAATACGAGTCATAGTCTCCCCGTTAAAATAGTCACTACCAGTTGCGTTTCTTTGAGCTGCATTAAAATAGTTGGCAAACTGCAGTGAGTTGAGCATTTCAGGCAGCTGTGTAGCTGTAGAGAAACGTACGTCACCGCTATAGTTCACGCGTACCTTGCCCGACTTACCGCTCTTTGTAGTAACAAGTATAACACCGAATGCAGCACGTGTACCGTAGATAGAAGCCGAAGCGGCATCCTTCAATACAGATACGCTCTCGATGTCGTTAGGGTTGAGTGCGTTAATGTCGCCCTCAATACCGTCGATAAGGATAAGTGGAGCGTCTGAAGAACCGTTGCCGATAGAACCAGTACCACGGATTGATATTGCCATAGTGTTGTCAAGCATACCACCGTTTGAGTTGTTAGAGAAGTTAAGTCCCGGTACAGCACCCTGCAGAGCCTGTGACGCGTTGGTTACAGGACGGTCCTCAAGGATTTCTGAGCCTACCATAGACACGGCACCAGTTACGTTCACCTTCTTCTGTGTACCGTAACCTACGACAACCACCTCATTAAGGCTCTGCGAATTGTCCTTCAGCACAATGTCGAGTGTCTGGCCTGTCCACTTGATTTCCTGTGGATCACAGCCGATGTAAGTAATGATCAGTGTCTGACCCTTCTGCACTCCATTGAGAGAGAAGTCACCATCAATGCTTGTCACTGTTCCAGTTGTGTTAGAACCTTTCACCTTTACGGAAGCGCCAATAACAGGCTCACCTGATGTGTCTTTCACAACACCCTTCACGATAGCGTTCTGCGCATTTACAGCAAGAGCCGAACCGAGCAAGAGTGCAGTCAAGCCTGCCCTCATTAAGGGCTTAAAAGCATGTCCTTTTTGCATAATTCTTTTGGTTTGTTAGTAAATATAGTTATTTAATGGTTTAATCGCTGTTGTTGATATTATGTAACATCGTTGTTGATATTGATATATCACAGTTGCTGATTAATTATATGTTGTTGCTGCAGACGAGGTTTAGTATCGTTGCAGTAAATGGTCTATAGGATTATAAATTAGTTTTTGCAAAGATATAATAAATTCTAAAAACGGCAAAGCAACTGTTAGTTTTTTTTAAAATACGCCAAAAAATGTTGCATTTATAACAAACATGGGGTGAGATTAAAGCAGGAAGAGGAATGTGGGGAATGGCGAAGTGGCATAAAATATTGTAAGCAATCGCTTTGCGAACAATTCAAAATTGAGCAATTCAAAATCGCAGGCGCAGCCAAGAACAACTCAAAACTCAAAACTCAAAATTCAAAATTCGCCCTGCGAAATATCGTACATGCAGTAAAAAAGTGTTACAAACAAAAAATTGATTCTGGAGATTTCGCAAGGCGTTTTTAGTCGTTTTCATAGTGCCCGACATCGTGTTTTTAAGCCAAAAAACCTCCATTGCATTGCAAAAGTAGTGATATTGGCTATCAATTGGAGCCCTTTTGCAATGCAACGGAGGCTTAATCGTGCTGCAAAAGGAGTCCTTTTGGCAACGAAAAGGACTCCTTTTGGACGTCAGAAAATGGCACAATCACGCCAGCATCCGCCATAACTCATTGTGTAAGTGCCACATAAGGCTGCACGCGCAGAACTCGAAAATTTCGAGCAAAAGATTTCCTCGTGCGCTCAACTCGCAGTTTTGAGCAGTTAAAAATGCAAATATTGTATTGGGAAAGGAAAAAAAGAGCCCCACCCTCTGCCCCTCCCCAGCAGGGAGGGGAGCGATATGCAATATTTGCCTGTACTTATATTTCAGTCATACAAGCATATAGAGATTACACTTTTTCGGACGAATACAACTCAAAATAAAGCCCTACCAGCAAACAAAGCCCTACCCCCTACCCCTCCCCAGCAGGGAGGGGAGCGATATGCAATGCATTTATATAGTAGCGGAGGTCTCCGGCCTCCTCAGCAATCAACGCCCTCTTCCCTAACATACTGGGAGCGGGGACGCCCTTGTCCCCGAAAGAATTAGCGAGAATCAATTGCTATGTCGGGAACGCCCTCATCCCCTCAAGAATCAGGGGAAATCAATTGCTTTATCGGGGACGAGGGCGTCCCCTCTCCCAGAACATTTAAATGAATTTGGACAACCACTTCATCTGCTGCCCGGTTGTGGGATGCACTATCTGCAGTTCGGCTGCGTGCAGATACATTCTGGGGGCCGCCGTTCCGCGTCCGTATAGCGGATCACCGAGAATTGGAGTGGCAAGACCGAGAGGGTGGGCACAGTGTACGCGCAACTGATGCGTACGACCCGTGTGGGGATATAGCCACACGAGGGTGCGACCGCCCTGCGTGCTGACGACACGATACGCGGTGACCGACGGTTTGCCGTGCTCCATGTCGACACGTTGGCGCGGACGGTCCATTATGTCGGGCATTAGGGGCAGACTGATGGTGCCCTGCTGCGAGGCAGGAACGCCGTCGAGCACCGCCTCGTAGCGCTTGGCTGCGGTGCGGCTGGCAAACTGCTGCTGCAGAGAATGATAGGCTTCGAGGGTACGTGCCACTACCATGAGTCCGCTGGTGTCGCGGTCGAGCCGGTGCACCATTATCGGATTGCCGTCATACTGATGCCAACGCTGGCGCATTATCGACTCTACGCTCTCCACATTGTCCTTGCCCGGCACCGAGAGCATGCCTGCCGGCTTGTCGACAACGCATATTGCGTCGTCCTCGTACACTATCTTCAGCTCTTCGGATGCGGTCGCCGTGAGCGGATTGGGTTCTACGTCGAGCCCCTGAAGCATGTGCGTCAGTATGGGCAGGCACTTCGAACGGCATGCGGGATAATAGCTCAGATGATGGCGTATCTCCTGCCGTGGCGACTCGCCCCACCAGAATTCAGCCATGCACACGGGTTGGAGTTCGTGGCTGTAGGCATACTGCAACAACTTGGGTGCGCAGCAGTCGCCAGCCCCGGCTGGCGGAATGCCGTGCGTGGTAGAGCTGAATATGTCGATGAGGTCGCGCTCTTCGCCACGTGCATTGAGCATGCGATATTGCGTGAAGAGCCACCGTTGCAGTTCGTCGCTCATGCTTCGGCGACGCTGTCGCAACGCTGCTATGCGCTCGTCGTACTGCTGTGTAAGGGCATGAGCAGTCGAAAGCTCGGCATCGAGGCGCTGCTTTAGTCGGCGAAGGTCAGCCTTCAGCGTCTGACTCTCGCGTGTCATGGCAGCAGCCTCAGCCTCGCTTATCTGCAGGAGTCCTGCCTGGGCATCGCTGCGACGGCGGTCGCGTTCAGCCTTTGCGCTTGCTATGCGCTGCTTCATGGCTTCTATCTGGTCGGCAGCCGACTGTCGCAGCTCCTCCTCACGGGTCTTTGCGCTCTGATAATCAGCCGAACGGCGTATGCCGTCTATCTCCTTATTTATATCAGAAATGATGCGTTCGGTAGTCTTGAAGTGTCCGTCGGGTTGCTGTGCATCGAATACGGGAGGCACAAAATAATCCCAGTCGTTGCGACCGGCAAGCAATCCGGAGTAAGCGGCAATAAATCCTAACTCGTAATTCCCAACTCCTAACTCGCAACTCCTAACTCCTAATTCGTAATTCCTAACTCCTAATTCGTATCTTACCACGAGTACTCCAAACATTTTGCCACACCCCGTCTCACCCTGCCAGATGCCCGATTCGACGATGTGGCGTTGCACTTCGGCGGCGGCAAGGCGGCAGAGCGGATGCGGCTCGTAGCAAAACGGGAAAGTGAACTGGCGGGGTGGCAGTATGTCGGTATTTAATATATGTATAAGTCGGTCCATTGTTTATCCTCTTGAATACTCCGCAGGCGTGATGCCATAGGTCTTTTGAAACACCTTTGAGAAATAGCTTGAGTTGGAGAAGCCCACCATATACATCACCTCCGACACCGAGAACCGTCCCTCGCGCAGCATGATGGCAGCGCGCTGCATGCGTATGTGGCGTATAAACTCAATCGGTGTCTTGCCCGTCATCTGCTTAACCTTGCGATAGAGCAGTTTCGAGCCGAGTCCGAGCGACTCCTGCAGGCGCGTCACATTGAAGTCGGAGTCGGCTATGTGAGCCTCCACAGTGTCCGTAATCTTAGCCAACAGGCGGGCATCGGCGCTGTCGGCATCAGGCTCCTTGAACGCAGCCTTAGCGCTGTCAGCGTGTTGTGATGAAGCCGAAGCGGTATGAGCCGAATCGAAAGCCATAGTCACTACAATCTGGTTGTCGTCGCTATGCACAACACTTGCGCCGCCCTGCTGCTCGGCAAACTCATGAACGAGGGCGAAGGTGTTAGTGTCGGCAGGCATGATATTGTCGGGCATGCGATAGTAGCGGTTGAAAACGAAGGGTATATCGTTCTGTGCTATCGTCTTGCCGGGTATGGTTACGTTTATACGCGCCCTATCGTCGCAGGTAGTTATGGCAATGCGCACGGGGTCGGCGGCGTTGCGGTTGTTCACAGCGAAGTCGATAAGTTCAGCCAACACGGGTTGCAGGCGCACCACGTCGACGCACACGTATGCCGTAGGCACATCCGTACGATAGTCTATGTCCACCGCCTTGCCGTAGCGCGAGCGTGCATCGTCGGCAGCACGTCGGCAAAAGTCCACTATCTCAAGCGTCGTCTTAGGCGTATGGTCGTTGTCGGGTCGTGTCTGCATCACGTCGAGAGCCTTATGCACAAGCATGTTCATGTCGACCACGTCGTGGCGCATCTGCTCCAGACGGCGCACACCGGCGGTGTCGGTTTCGGCATGAAGCATGTCGAGCACCGAGCCGAACAGCGAGCCGAGCGGCTGCTTGAGCTGTCGCGACAGATTGTCGAAGAACTGCGAGCGGGCTGCCGACTCCTGCATGATGCGCTTCTTGGCAAGGCGCTCCTGATGCAGACGGCGACGCATAATGTAGAAGTTCATTATCCACACAAGCAATGCAGCAATCACAAGCAGATAAACAATCTTAGCCCACAGCGACCAGTACCAGGGCGGAAGAATGGTAACTCCGTAGCTGAGCACCTCGTTTTTGGCGTCGCCAAGGGCGTCAATCTGGCGCACCTCGAGCGTATAACTGCCCGGAGGCAGGGCGTTGTAGCTTATCTCATGACGCTCGCCGTGAAGGTATTGCCACGTGCGGTCGATGCCTTTAAGGCGATAGGCGTACACGCAGGGTTGCTGTCCGGAGAAGGGAAGGTCGGACAGCTGGAACGTGACGTTGTTCTGTGTGGAGGCGAGAGTCACTTCCGAGAGATAAGCCGTGCTGCCCGCTTCGGGCACGAACGGTTTGCCGTCGACCATCATGCCCGACATGAACATGTGGCTGTGCTGCCGCTTCTCATTCATACGGGCAGTGGGAATGCTCACCACAGCGTCGTTGCCGCCAAGCAGAACGCTGCCCGACACGCGGTCGTAACAGATGGCAAGCGGACGGAATCCGGGCACGCCGAAGCGTAGCGATGTTCCGTCGGCACGCAATATGCAGCAGTCGTTGCCCATGACAGCCCACATGTCGCCCTCCACCTGACACAGCATGGCAGTGGCGTCGCTGCCATATCCGGCTATGTTATAGGTACGGCTGTCTTTGGCATTCATGCCGAAGCAGCGTATCTCGCCGTCCATTGCCGCCCAGACATTGCCCTTGCGGTCTACAGCGAGGTCGTTGATGATGCGGTCCTTGCCCACGACGTGCTCCACACGCATCGTTTTGGGGTCGATACGGTCGAGTCCACGGTCGTACATTCGCGCCCAGATGCGTCCGCGTCCGTCCTTGACGAGCTGCCACACATGTATGCCCTGCAACTGCGAGAGCAGATGGCGGTCGGCTACTATCACGCCATCGGTGGCGTTGAGCAGCTTCTCCTTAGCCACCACGAAAACACCTCCCATATACGAGCATATCCAGTAGCGTCCCATTCCGTCGTCCACCACGTCGTAAGCCCACGCCGTGCTGTAGCGTCGCGAGGGGTCGGTGACGATGACGTTGCGCATCTGTCGTGTCAGCGGATTGTATATATTGAGTCCGTGGTCGGTGCATACGAGCACCCTACCCTCGCCGTCGGAGTACACACGACGCACACGGTTGTGCGACATATAGTACGCAGTTGAGGTCTGGCGATACCACGCTATGTCGGCACCATTGTCGGGCAGGAATCCGTGAGTGGCGCTGTAGGCGATGAGTCCGTTGGTTCCGCCGAGCCACAGCATGTTGTCGGCACTGCGGAATATGAGGTGCAGGCAGTTGCCGTCGCCCGTACTGGTGATGTCGCTGAGCGGAGTGTAGGTATAGAATGGGCGACGCTGTATCTCGGACACGCCCTGGTCGGTGCCTGCCCATAGGTTGCCCCAGCGGTCGTTGAACACCGCCCACACGATGTTGTTGGCTATTGAGCGTGCCGAGCGTGAGTCGTGCAGGGCGTGGCTTATATGGTTCGACACCTTATTATATATGAACATTCCGTTGTCGGTGCCTGCATATATGTTGTCGCCGTGCAATGCGAGCGACTTGATGGAGTTGCCCGTGAGCGGCGCTACGGGCTGGAATGTGCGCCAATCGTAACGGTAGAGCGCGCCCTCGGTGCCTATCCACACGGCAGGTGTGCCACGGTCGGGAGCGAGAGCGTTGACGAGCGGCTGCAGTCCGTTGCCTATCGGTATGCGGCGTATGCTGCCGCCAGGCGAGCGCAGAGCCAGTCCGTCGATTGTTCCGACAAGCAGTCCACGAGGGGTGGAGAGCAATGAGTATACGTTATGCAGCTGTCGGTTCTCCAGTAGGATAGTGTTGGCATGGAGGTCACAACTGTACAGTCCCGTTGCACTGCCCATCCAGAGCCGTCCCTGATGCAAAGTCACGGCACGAATGTCCTTAGGCGACTGTCCCTGGGGCTGCTTGTAGCGTCCGCTTCGTATGTCGTAGACGAGCAGTCCGCGCTCTGTGCCCATATAAATGATATTGTGGCTGACGAGCATTGAGTGTATGCGTGTCGCCATGGGTGTGCCGTCGGCAGCTGTGTTGTGTGGTATGGTGCGGTAGCCGTCGTACGAGTAGAGTCCGCCTTCGGTGCCCAGCCACACCATTCCCTGCTCGTCCTGCGCTATGGAGCACACGGTCGAAGCCTCAGCAATGGCTATATTGCTGAAGGTCTGGGCTGATGTGAGCGCCGAGAGCAGCGCAAGTATAAAGGTGAAGAGTAAATTTCTCATTGCGATGTGGTGTGGGGTTAAGACATTTTAATGGTTTCATTTTCACGGCGTTAAATTACAAAAAAAATGTCAGACTTGAATAAAACAACGCCAACAATATATCAACCTATCATGTTTAGGCAACAAAAATATACTTTTAAGGACGACTTTTTGTGATTGTCAACACTTTTAAGGACGACTTTTTGTGATTATCAACACTTTTAAGGACGACTTTTTGTTGTATTTGAATAAAAAAATGTACATTTGTAATTGTAAACATCAAATTATCAGAGTCTTATGAAAAGAAGTGCTATCAAATACTTATATCAATGGAAGGAGAGCAACCATCGAAAGCCATTGATTATGCTTGGAGCCCGTCAAGTGGGTAAAACCTGGCTGATGCAAGAATTCGCCAAAGAAGCCTATACCAACAGTGTATATGTAAACTTTGAAGACAATGAGATGCTTCGTGAATTGTTTGTGAATGATTTTGATATAAATCGCATCATCAACAGCCTACAATGGAGTACGGGAGTAACTATAGATGAGAATACGCTTATTATTCTTGACGAGATACAAGAAGCCCCAAGAGGAATAACGGCATTGAAGTATTTTACCGAAAAGGCTTCTCAATATCACGTCATTGCAGCAGGTTCTTTACTCGGAATTGCCATGCATCAAAATGACTCTTTTCCAGTAGGCAAGGTGGATTTCATGCATTTATATCCACTTTCCTTCTTTGAATTTTTGGAAGCGGTTGGCGAGAGTCGTATGAAGGATTTGTTAATGTCGAAAGATTGGTCAATGATAACAATGTTCAGAAATCAATTTGAGGAGCGTTTGCGACAGTATTATATTGTAGGTGGAATGCCCGAAGTGGTTTCTTCATTTGCCAATGAAGGCAATCTGACGAGAGTAAGAACCATACAGAAGGCTATACTGGAGTCGTACGAACGTGACTTTTCAAAACATGCGCCTGCTATTGAAGTGCCACGTATCCGTATGGTATGGCGATCAATACCTGCTCAACTGGCTAAAGAGAATAAGAAGTTCGTATACGGAGCAGTAAAGGACGGAGCGAGGGCTAAAGATTTTGAACTTGCCATCGAATGGCTAAAGGATGCAGGTTTGATATATAAGGTAAACCGATGCAAAAAAGCTCAGTTACCACTGGCTGCATACGAGGATTTTTCAGCTTTTAAATTGTTCTTATCCGATATTGGTTTGATGGGAGCAATGAGTAATATTCCGGTTCAAAGTCTGTTAGATGGTAATGTACTGTTTTCGGATTTTAAGGGTGCATTGACCGAACAGTATGTATTGCAGCAATTGAAAGAAAAATCATCATTGTCAATATATTATTGGTCGGCTGAAAACTCGCGAGGTGAAATAGATTTCTTGTTGCAAGATGAAGAGAATATTATCCCGGTAGAAGTAAAGGCTGAGGAGAATTTGCAAGCAAAGAGCCTTAGGGTGTTTGTAGAACGCAATCCGGGATTAAAAGGTATACGGCTATCTATGTCGCCTTATCGTGAGCAGGATTGGCTTGTCAACTATCCATTATATTCTATATTGGCACTATAAGTATCAAAAGGGAAGTTATCGGAAGTTAACTTCGGGCGAAGCCCTAACTTCCGATAACTTCCCTTTTGCCCCACCCTCATACTTCTCTACATTTCTCCCTTTTGCTCTTTACATTTCGGCCAAACCCTTTGTTTATGGGCGTTTGCAGGCGTTTTTGTCTGTTTTGTTTTGCCTTTTGTCCAATTTGTGATGCGGTTTTCCTTTTATTCGTTGTAATTTTGCAACCGAACCGAAAACCTATCCGTTTCAAATCTTCAATAGAATAAGTGAAAAGTGAAAAGGGAAAAGTGAAAAATCCGAATGCTTTGAAGAGAAAAGGAACGGCAACGACATGATCTATTACAGCAAGCGTCAGCAATGGGGATATTACATAACGACTACCGCCGACAACGAGAAGGTTACGATTGATGCCGATGCAAAGGAGTATAACAAGACGACACGAACCGACTATGCCGACGAAAAGACTCTTCACTTCGACGCAAACGACGGAAAGCTCTCGCAGGCTTCGGCTTCTACGGGCATCAACATAGCCAAGGCGGGCACTTATACGATAATCGTTGCTGAGGACGATGAAATGGGGCCGCACCATAATGGAATAGGAACTTCTACAAACCGATAGTTCCGACCATAAAACCTCCTTGATTTATGAATACGTTATCATCTGCCAATGAATACGTTATCGTTGACCAATGAATACGTTATCGTAGGCTTATGAATACGTTATCGTTTTTCATCAATCAAAGGACAAAACAAAAAGAAACAAAACGCTCTACCCTTCACTCCCTCCCTACTGGGGAGGAGTGGAACGGAGCCTTTACATTATATTATATACAATGAAAAAATCATTCCTTAAACCGCTTCTACTCGCTGCCTTGGCGTTCGTCACGTTATCTTCGTGCAGCGACGACCACGATACAATTCCGCAGAAAGAACCGACCTACGACATGACCGGTTTTGCAAAGGGTGCCGACGTGAGCTGGCTCACACAGATGCAGGCTTCAGGCAAAAAGTTCTACAACAGCAACGGTACCGAGCAGGACTGCATGTCGCTCTTGCGCGACCTTGGTGTCAACTCCATACGTCTTCGTGTATGGGTTGATCCCGCAGACGGCTGGTGCAACAAGAAGGATCTGCTCACTAAGGCATGGCATGCGAAGAATCTTGGCGAGCGAATAATGGTAGATTTCCACTATTCTGACTCATGGGCCGACCCTGGCAAGCAGAACATCCCTGCTGCATGGAACGACTTCAAGGACGACCTCGACAAGATGAAGGCTGCCGTAGCAGAACATACGACCGACGTACTGAAGTATCTTAAGGACAACGGCATTGATGTCGAGTGGATACAGATAGGCAACGAGACTCGTACGGGAATGCTTTGGCCGCTCGGTCTTGCAAGCGACGACAACTTCAGCAATTACGCTGCGCTCAACAATGCGGGCTATGACGCTGCAAAGGCGGTTTATCCCAATGCCCAATGCATCATACACATTGACAAGGGCAACGACCTTGGCGGATTCACATGGATGTTTGACGGACTGAAAGCAGCCGGTGCAAAGTGGGACGTTATCGGAATGTCGCTCTATCCCGAAGACAACAACTGGCAGAAGTTGACCGACGACTGCCTCAACAACATCTCTACTCTCGCCACACGTTACAATAAGAAGGTGATGATATGCGAGATCGGCATGCCATGGGACTCGGAAAATGCCGCTGCAATGATGCAGAAGATGGTGGACGGATGCAAGGCCAAGGCTGAATGTCTGGGCATTTTCTACTGGGAACCGGAATGTTACGGAGGATGGAACGACTACAACAAGGGAGCGTTCGACTCTAACGGCAAGCCGACCGATGCTCTGAATGCTTTCAAGAATTGAGAGTTGAGAATTATTATTAAACTCAATATATAATCCACATTTAATA
>ERZ1034687.508-NODE-508-length-24550-cov-7.358032_pt1 | contig 24550 bp, 18 predicted proteins | sample MGYA00520704_ERZ1034687 | MGnify/ENA primary metagenome ERZ1034687 (study PRJEB33766, sample SAMN09781762) | gut metagenome | biome: gut microbiome | host: Homo sapiens | place: Madagascar | study: EMG produced TPA metagenomics assembly of the PRJNA485056 data set... | reverse complement strand
CAGGGAAAGAGCTTGCTCTTAACCTTCAAACAAACAATTCAAAACAGCTTCTAAGTTTCCTGTGTCGATATTCTGTGTTCAAAAAGCAATTTTTCACGCACGGTATAGAGAAGAGGTTATCCTTTGATGTGAAGACTTTGTGCTGACAAACAAAGTCCGCTTGTCAGAAGTGATTCATAAGCCGGATAAGAAACCGCCTCAACCAGTTTCCACTTGACGTGTCATCCCGCACCGGAGGTTCTCCGGTGTCGATGTCAACATATTCAAGATGCTGCCCATTCAGTCTGAATGCTTTGAGGGGAACGCTGTTGTGCTGGTTTTCCGATGAGGCAACCTGCTCACCGGACGTGACGTAATAACTGCCGCCGTCTTCTTTCTCTATCTTCTGAATATCAGTGCTTCGGTAACCGGATATGAAATCGGGGAGAATTCTACTCATTTTCCCGGAAGGCATCCTGACATACAAGTCGTTGTGATACTTAGGGTTGTTGTTCCTGCCTTCCCGGTACCAAGTTCGCACCATCACGGCTCCGTCCTCGGAGTAGCACGTCTCCTCGAACTTCCGCCAATCCGGGAATGTCTCCCTGACCATTCCGGCTGAGATCAGACCGGAGAGTTCCTCTGCTACCTTTTTTGCCGCTCCAGTCATCCTGTAGCCGGAATATGGACGGTCTGTGAATATGGCGCAGATGACGGCATATTCGGGTTCATCCTTGGGGAAGAATCCTGCGAAGGTCTCACCGGCGCGGGAAGAGTTGCCATATTCATTGAACCTTGACACCGACGCCATGCCGACGAGGCCGTCCTTATCGTCGCATCCAAGTGCATTGATAATCAGGCTTCTGTCGATTTCGTTGTATCTTGACAGAGGAACATCCCTTCCGGCGCCTAAAATGAGATGCGCGCCGACTATATTCCCAGAGGCTAACGCGCCATAGAATGTCATCACGTGCAGAGGGGAGACTTTCATTGAATATCCCTTTGAAAGGGCCTGAACCGTTTGTTCGGACCATTCCGGACTCTTCGGGTCGGGCATCTCCACTTGCTTCACTCCCTCGACTTCAATCGTGTTCCAACCACCTTCCGGCAGGAAAGACCTGAGCGCCTCTACATAGTGCCCGGGAATATTCTTGTATGCCTCCAGAATGCTTCCGGTGGAGATGGACTCCTTTAACCTGGCCTCTGAATGGAATATTCCGTCATCGAGAGCCACCGTCCATGTGAGCGGTTCCATCACGGGACCAGGCTCGTAGCCAAGGCAGGCGGCGAAGTTGTAATATTCATCAGCATTTGCATTCCGGCTGAGGTTTACCATGACGGGAACATTTCCGCTCCAGACGTTCATGACCGCAATGCAGGCTCCCTTGATCCGTTTGTCGCTCCGGATAGCCTTCCGCAGCAGCGAGTCGGCCTTTTGCTGCCAGCAAGAGTCAAGGGTGGATTCCCGGTCCACGTCTTTGTTTTCATATTCATTTGCCGGCTTGTCGGCGGCTTTGTTGCCGCGTCCCGCGACCATCCATCCTATGCCAAGCAATACCGCTATTATTGTCAATATCCTGTTCATCACCTTACTTTTTAATATTCGAACGTTCAGAAAACTCCGTCGCCACTTTTTCCGGGACACATGTCATCCGGTAGGCTTCCTGCAGCCGTGTTGTGAAAACCGCGCAGACGATTGCAAACTGAGGATTCTCTTTCGGGAATATCCCGGCGAAAGTCTCCGCCGCATAGCCGCACCATCTTGATTTTGAACTTCTTCCGACAAGGTTTGCGGAACCATATTCATCAAGCTTCCCGATGATGAGACTCCTCTCTTCGCCTATGATTTTGGGTTCTTCATTACGGATCTTTTTCACGAGGTAGGGGAGTCTTCGCACCCCGGTCGCGAGTGTGCTGTAGAACGCCGCGATGTGTGTTGCGGTCATCTTCATCGTCCATCCTTGCGCAAGTTCGTCAACCATTGATTCTGACCAGTCTTTTGACTCCGGGCCATAGATCACGGCATTGTTCGCTTCATGGATGTCATCCCTGATGTAGCCGTCCTGAAGCAGACAGTCTTTGAACGAACGGGTAAAGTGCTCCGGCATGGCCTTGTAGGTCTTGGCTATCTTTCCCGACGAGATTACCTCTGCCATTGCCTCCTTAGACCTGAACATTCCGTCCTTCAACGCCACTGTCCATGTGAGGGGTTCCATTACTGGCCCCGGCTCATATTCCAGTTCCATCGCCCGGTTCCCGAGTCCGTAACCATCGTCCGATTTGTGACTTAGGTTCACGATGACCGGCAACTCTCCTGTGGCTTATGCAGGGTCATTGTGAAGCCGCACAAGACTTTGGAAAACAAATCTACCATTTTGGCGGTAAATATGGGCCAAGGTCTTTCTTCGCATATTTTTTCGCCGCGCCAGGATAGATGATGCGTAGGTCAATGGTCGGAGGTACTATCCCGTCATTTACTATGTCAAGAATACCATCCTCTTTGCCATCACTGGAGCCTGGACTGTAGCCCCAAGGGTTTCTCATGGAAAACAGCGCGGTCGTGCTGCCGCTGTACATGAATGAATAGGCGTGAGCCGTTACTGTCCTATACTGTCCCACAGACAACCCTCCGGTGTTGAATCCTCCGATTACAATCATCCTTTCCTTTAAGCATAGGTCTACGATGGTCTTCAGGTTGCCAGCTGACACTGTGTTAGGTGAATATGCGAAACTGTTTCCGTTGCCTGTGAACAACGGAGCGACGTGTTCGCTGCCTATGCCATAGATGTCTGGATTCACTTTATAGATGTAATTCCACTTCATTATCGCCTTTTCCAACACGGAGGCCCAGGTCGGTTCGTTTTTCTTGCCTGTCGCTGCACACATGCCACCATCATTGCCAAGGAAAGTGGATTTGACAGTAACGATTACTTCTTTGCCCTGAGGGTCAAACATATTCACAGAGTATGTCCTGTCGCCATTGTCTTTGATGATTGATTTGATGAAGTCCGGGAATTGATAAGCCATCTCCGCTAAAACAGCCAAGGCGGAACAGTCTCCGACACCGTGCTGGTTTACATCGGCAGGCATTGGTTCGCCAAAAGGATAGAGATTGACTGTGTATTCTCTCCAAGAGTATGAAGGAGCGGATGGCAACGTGTTTGGTTCGTTGCTGGCTGTGCTCAGCCATTTTCTATCCGCCTCTGTGGTAACGTGTTTGTTTGCGTAGTGATTGCCCATTGGAGTTGATGTCGTGTTGGTGAATGACGAACCATTTGCCACGACATCGTCAAATGTGGAATAATCATTGGATCTTCCAATCAGGTGGAACTCGGCGATGGTGATGGTTTCCGCATTGCCGGAGTTGTTGACCCTCAGTTTGATGAATTTGAATTGCGCACTTGTAGGAAAATCACGTTCCAAAAGTGATAGTTTGCTTCCTTTTATTCCAATGATGTTATTCCATGTGACTCCGTCAGTTGATCCTAGCAATTCAATTCTGTCCGGTCTTGTGTTGCTGTCATACCCGAAATGCAGGTAATATTTCTTGAATGATTTGACCTCATTCCCTTCCCAAGTAATCTCGAAAGATGACTTGCCGCTGATTTTGAATGAAGTGTTAGGATTACCATCGACCATCTTGTCCAGACCATTGGAAGGATCATCTGGAGAGTATTGTGATGTGAGCGTACCACCGCACGGCATATAGCCATTTCCATCCGGAAGTGTCAGAGAGCATATCCCTTTCTGGGTAATGGTATACACTATCTTTCGTGAACTGCTTCGGCTTTGGATGGTGATAGTTCCGGTTCTTTCCTCACCAAGGTTCTCTGAAACCGAGAATTTTAGTGAATGCTTTGCAAGGGAACGGGTATCAAGCTGACTGATCCATGCCTTCGCGCCGCTGGAGATGATCACATCATATTCTAGGTTTGTCAGAAATTCGAGGGAAATAGTACCACCTTTGTAGTCAACTGTTCTGGAAGAATTGTCATTTATCTCAAGCCCTCCTTTATCGAAATGGATGCTTTTCATTATGATCTTGCTCCCGTTGCTGACGAGAACCACCACTTTAGGCTGGCTGCCTACTGTCTCACCCGTGTAGACTTTTATGATACCTGTTTTGTTTGAAGAGTCATCCGCATCGATTTCCGTAGTTAGGTCTGATGAACTAATAGCTTCAATATCAATTCTATTAGACGGGCTCGTGACTTCATACCTGATTTTTGATATTGAGCCTGGAGATAGAGCCCCTGCATCCAACCTTGTGAATGAGATGGACAGTTCTTCTCCGACAGGAAGGGCGAAGGTTGTACCATCCGCAAGGACGAAAGTGACGTAGGAGTCTGACACGGTCACTTTTTTGAATATGCAAGTTCCTGAACCAGAGTCTGGAGAAGTCGCCGGACCGATTTTCTCCCATGTCTTTCCATCATCGTAGGAGGCAAACCAAAAGCCATTCTCGACCTTTAGCACAGGAGTTTTCCCGTCAGCTCCTTTGTGCTCGGCGGCTCCTAATTTCTCCCAAGTCTTTCCATTGTCGTAGGATACAAACCAGAACCCATCATCAATCTTGAACTTTGGAGTGATGCCGTCAGCGCCATCTTTGCCGTCAGCACCATCCTTGCCGTCAGCGCCATCCTTGCCGTCAGCGCCGTCCTTGCCGTCAACGCCGTCCTTGCCGTCAGCGCCATCCTTGCCGTCAGCGCCATCCATGCCGTCAACGCCGTCCTTGCCATCCTTGCCATCGGATGCCGTTGCGCCAAGCTTTTCCCACGTTTTTCCGTTATCATAAGAAACAAGCCAATAATCGTTTTCAATTTTCAATTTAGGCGTGGTTCCGTCAGATGCCGAAGCCTTGATTTTTTCACCGGTATCATCCAGCATCCATTCTCCATCCAGCGTCCAATAGTAAATACCGTCCGGTCCGGTTTTCACTCCGATGACAGGGATGTGAATGGATGGCTCTTTAGAATTGAATGTTATGGTCTTTGAACCGCCTTTGTTAAAATGAACATTGTATCCTACAGTGTAGCCTTCGTCATCTTTGATTTCTGAGACATCGGTAACGTAGTCTCTGCCATTCAAAGCCTCGACAATGGTCTGAAGCGATTCGATGTTACGGTTCACCTCGCCCTGCCATTTTTCAAGAGCAGAAACTCTTTCATCTAACTTCTGGATGTCATTCCTGATAGAACTGTCATCGTATTTATCGCAAGACGCAAATGTCATCAAGGCGACAAATATTAGAGCGTAAGTCTTTCTCATTGTGGTGTTTATTTTAAATTATATGAAATTCTTCTGTTATGTTTTTTTGAATATGCCCACGGTGTTACCGGTCAATCCCAGAAGCAGAACTTGTCAAACGATGTGTCCTGCACGAAGACCTTCGGACCAAAAGTCATCTCTTTGGGCTTTTCGATGTCGGTTGCCTTGCAACAGGCGAACGCGCATTCCTCGACTTCGACAGCCGACCTGAACTTGAGGTGGCTCAATTCCTCGTTATAGTAGAACGCTTCCGCGCCGATTTTCTTCAGTGACCTCGGAAAATCTGCGTTCCTGATGCTGGATGGATAGAAAGCCCGCGCGCCTATTCCCTCCAATCCTTCCGGGAAGTTGATCTCTTCAAGGTTGTCGCAGAAACGGAACGCATAGTCATGAATATTCCTGACTCTCTCATGCAATGTGACTTTCCTAAGATTCCTGCAGAACATGAATCCGTCTATGGTCTCGACCGTCCCGGGAATGTCTATCTCCCTCAAAGAATAGCAGCATTCAAAGCTGTCAAGATGGGTCAATCCGGCTGGAAGACTGACACTCTCCAATGCTTCGCAATGCCTGAAGGCATGACTTCCAATGCTGGTGATTCCATTGTGCAACAGGATGCTTTTCATAGATTTGCATCCATCGAAAGTGTCATTGAATATTTCCGTAACAGACTGCGGCACAGTGAATGTCTCCAAAGACTCGCATCCCATGAACGCCGCCGCTCCGATAATATTGATTCCGCCGTGCAACGTTATATTCCTGAGCCTTTTCTGAAGGCAGAAAGCGAAAGGGTCGATGCAAGTGACGGAGTCCGGAACGGTAAAATATTCCTTGTCCTCCAGACAAAAGATCAGTCTCGTTATGTCCTTTGAATATAGCACCCCGTCCTGAATTGTCAGAAATTCAGACTGATTGTCAACTTGGGAGATCTTTACCTTGAAATATTTTGTCGGAGCCGCCCAGACAAAAGGTCTCTGCTGGTAAGAGGCGAAAGGGCTTTCCCATTTCCCGGAAGGAATACGCAACGATTCCGGCAGATGCAAGGTCCATATCCTGTTGAACTTCTTCCAAAGCGGCTCATCGCCGTTGAATATGACATCTTTGTCGTAGTTTCCTTCTTCCACATGGTAGATCCAGTCGTAAAGCTTATCCACCATGTCCTTGCTATTTAGTACCTTTTCCACCTTATTGATGTCTTTGTCTTCAAGCAATACGGCTTTCCTGACAACATCAATAAGATTCTCGATTATCTCAACCTCCACAACATGTATGTCGCCAGTCCGCTTGTAAACACTCAGTTTACATTCTCTCTTGTTGGAGTCAAAGACATACTCGAATTTCGCCTTGATGGCTACATAGCAATGACGGGCCTCGGAGTACGGTTTAAACTGCTTCTGGCTTTCCTCCGTCATTCTCTGAAGATAGCCCCTCAGTACATTCCTATCCACGGCGATGTCGCGAATCTCCGTTCCTGTGCCTTCGTCGTTCTCGTTGTTGAATAACTTCTTGATCCTATTCATTATGCTCATGAGTCAGGGTTTTTATGATGTCTTCCATTTTTGTATATTGAGAGACATTCCATCCGGAATCTATCACCTATCCACCGATTTCATCACAAGATTAACCAGCTTCTGGTTCTCCTGCAAGGAGTACCAGCACCCCTTGGGCGGGTGAATCCCCATCACAGAACTCTCTCGCAGTCAAGCCCGAACCATGCTGTCAGGACATCCTCGACCTTTCGGTGGATTTCGGGCGTGATGTTGTCCTTCACTTTCTTGTAAACGTAGGCGACAGCCGCACCCTCGTCCAGAACGCCCAGCAGCTTGTACACCGAACTCGGAATCAGGCTGACGGGGGAGACCGTGTAGATCAATGCCGCATAGATCAGCACCTTGTCAAGCGCCGAGGTCCTCCCGTCACCCATCACGAACCAGAACTGAAGCAGAGGTCTCGCCGCCGTCCTCCCGACCCTCAGCGCATAAGGCTTCAACGACTCCATCACATCACTCATCTTCCCCTTCCAGTCAACCCCTTTCACCTCCTCCAGAAGTGAATGAATATCCTTGCCCATGATGCTGTACACAAGGATCGTTATGCAGAGTGATATCAACATATTATATCTCTTTCTTTAATTTGATTTTCCAAGCCCCTTTTCATTTTATTCCATCCTTTCTCAGAAGTTCCATTACCTTCCTCTTGGCTGTCTTCCCCATCCAACAAAGGAACACAAAGAATATGACCGATAGTATGGCACTGACCGTTGGCGGTACATTCGTTATGAACAGAATGGCGTCATAGAATCCGTGCGCCAGAACAGGAATTAGCCAGACGAATATCTTGTTCCTCAAAGCCGCCTTATTCCCGAATATTGCCAGTGAATAGTAGTACCCCATAAGGATTCCAAAGCAAAAGTGTCCCGGAATGGACGTGCACGCCCGCATGATCCCAACGGACAGGAATGACTCGGAGTTGCTGAATAGATAAGAGATATTCTCGAATGCCGCGAATCCCAGCGAGACAAAAACCGCATAGACGATTCCGTCCATATTCTCATCGAAGAACCTGTTCCTCCGCAGTAACAACCAAAGCATAAACAGCTTAGCCGTCTCCTCAGGAACCGCCGCCCCGAAAAACGCCATCCGTATTCCATTGACGTTGTAAGGATCCCATTGTGAATATAATCCCGCCACCTCAAGCAACGTTGACAGCACAATCGCCAGCCCGGCGGAAATCACACCGAACACAAAGGCCTTGACCAGCTGCCCTGCAGGCTCCGGTGCTGCCTTGTCCTTGTGGTAGATCGCTATTAATAGTATGGCTACAGGCAGCAAGGCGGTTATGAGTACTATGAAATACATATCAATATTATGCTAAAGCCAGATACTATACACACATTTGAGCAATGATCCAGATCATTGAGGCGCTACAGAAAATAAAGACAACACGATGAATGAGCATCCAAATATGATGATGGTTTAAACATTTTGGCCAACTATCGGGAGACTTTCGCTCATCTTTATCGACAGGAACGTATGTTTTTGCTTTACTCAAAAGATTCCCTATTGTTCCATTTGCATATGTTTGGTCTAAATATGTTCTAATACATTGACTTCTTCTCCAGTAGAAATTATATCTCTCTGAATATGCCATAACAGAGAGCATTCCTATAAGGGATAGGAAGAGAATCATAATACAAGCGAATAGCCAACTTAGTGCCCCGTCAGCGGCAAATCCGAATATTGTCGTGTATGCTGAAATAAGACAGATTGACAGGGTAGTTCGTGTTTTTTCATGATGACGACGCTGCGATTGACACTCGTCGTACATTTTTATCAACAGTTGAAGTTGTTCATTATTAACTGTATCCATATTTGTACTAAAGTATTATGACTAATTGTTTGTGATTGTTATCGTCAAAGCACTGAAAAACACCATAAGTGGTTTTTTCGATGTATATTGCATAATAATATTGTTGATGTGTAAGTATTTATATGCTTATTACTCCAAGAAATATTCTATACGTTCATCTTTTGATAGCTTGCGATCACCCAATCGCTTACGTGTTCTGTCTATGAGTTTTTCAAGTGATTCGAATTCCCAAATCCTGATACATCCATCGTTATATGCTGCTACAATTTGATTACCTTGTGGATTAAAAAAAGCTGAATAAGCAACTCTATGATTAACATTTGTTAGGTAATCATATGCTTCAATTTTGCCTCCAGTTTGAGAATCCCATACAGAAACGATTCCTCCATCTGCAGCTGATACTATATATTTACCATCTGGACTAAAAGATGCGGTATTGATTCTATCATGTTGTTTAATACAGAGTTCTTCTTTGCCATTAAAAGCATTCCATACTCTTATTGTACTATCTTTTGAAGAAGAAACGATTCTTTTACCGTCAGAGCTATAACAAGCGAAAAAAACGTAATCGTCTTGTTTTATGGTGTAAGGTTCTTTTTGTTGTTTCTTAATATTCCATACTCTTATTGTGCTGTCAGCTGATGCTGATACAATATGTTTACCATCCGGACTGTATGATAAAGAAAAGACGTAACCTGTATGCCCTTTTAGTACATAAGAAGTATCAATTATTCCACCATTACATTTCCACACTCGAATATTATTGTCCCAGGAAGACGATGAGATAAATTTTTCATCAGGGCTAAAGAATACTTTCGTTACGGCTGCATCATGTCCATCAAAAAGTGTCAATGGTTCTGATTCATTAATATCCCAAACTCCAATTGCATGATTATATGATCCGGCCACAATATATTTGTCACTTGGACTAAATGATGCACAATATATTCCATCAGATAATCCATGATAGCATCTAATCATTGAGCCATCACTAGCATCCCAAACAAATATGTGACCATTAGCATCTGTTCCGATAATCATATTACCTTGATGATTATATTCGGCATAATAAAATGAGTATGAATTCTTCTTCGATAGTTTTGTGTATTTATTATCGTCGCTGATATTCCATAATCTAATAGAACGATCTTGAGATGCCGATACAATAAGATTTCCACCTATGTTAAACTTAGCACTTGTTATCCTATCTGTGTGCCCTTCTAATTTCTTTATTTCTATTCCGTCGTCCGTTTTCCATATACGGATAGTTCTGTCATCTGATGCCGATACTATATATTTCCCATCATTAGAAAAAGAAACACTTCTAACAAGTCTGTCATGTCCAATTAAAGTATTGACAAGTTTATATGTCGAAAAATCCCATATTATTATGCTTCCATCTTCGTATCCAGCTGCAATTAGTTTTCCATTGGGGCTACAACTTACTGACATTACATAACCGCTAGTACTAGTTATGGTTTTTTCTTCTTTTTGTTCTGCAATATTCCATTTTTTTATAGTTCTATCGGCAGATGCGGATATTATATATTTATCATCTTTGCTAAAAGATACATCCTCTACGTAATTTATATGTCCAACAAATTGAAATATCATTTGTCCGTTTTGAGCATCCCAAAGTATGACATCGCTACTACATCCCGATGCAATGTACCTTCCGTTATTGCTATATGAAACAGTATGAGCTGGAGACCCACGCACTTCCAACTCTTTTTCAAGTTGATACGTGTTTGTGTTCCATATACGAATATTACCATCTCCATATGCAGCTGCGATATGTAATCCATCAGGACTGTATGATATATCAAATACGCTCTCTGAGAGACTTGAAAGAGTTAGCTCAAATAATCTACTGCCACTATTTGAATCCCAAATAATAATGGAACCGTCCCGTGAACTAGAGGCTATTTTTCTATTGTCAGGGCTAAAACATGCAGATGTCGTAATATCGGAATGCCCTATAAAAATCGCATTTTTCTTATTACTTGCTATTCTTAATGCACGTTCAGCTTCTACTGTATAGGGGTAATTGTCTAATAACTCTAAAGCTAAAAGCGATGCTGTGTATGAATCTTTACTAGCAATACTTGTTGCTTTTTCACCTATAAATCTAGCTTGTATCCTTGCTATCTTTTTACTTCGTTCTTTTAATTCAATAGATTGCCATGCAAACAATCCTGCAATAGCAACAATAATAGCCATAATAAATGAAAATGCTATTATGCGGTGACGATTTCTTTTTGCGGCGGCAATTTTCTGTTCTGTTATTTGAGCTATTTTTATTTCTTCGTTTCGTTTTTCTCGAATTGCAAATACGGCTTGTGCTAGCATATCATGGACGAATTCAACCTTCCCATTTATTTCATGTAGTATTCGGTTTGAGCCGGCCGTTAAAATCTTCCACGAGGGACAATGCTTCTCTAACACTTCTTTATTAATGGCATTACGCCGCCCATTTTCATCTACCAGATGATCTTCTATATAGAAACGATCAACCATAGTAGTGTGATTGGAGATAACACCAAGGTAAAAGTCCTTCAATAAGTTTTTTCCTGTTTTATTAACAATGTCAAGAGTTATGAGCGGATGATCACTGTCTGTAAGTGCCGTTTCATAAAGTTGGCAACAAATCAGAGAGAGCATCAATGTGCTCATATTGTTATCTTCATCATCTCTTACAGACTGGATGATGTGATCAACAATTTCTTTTCGCGCTACTTTATCTTTAGGTAAAATTTTGTCACCAGGAATGGTAATGATTTCTTCCGCTTCTTTGCTTGTGAGAGAAACCAAGCGATATCGGTTATACTTGAACTCCGAGAGTCCCAGTTTGTCAATACAGTCTTCTAACCTAAATAGGTCATCTTCGCGAATTGAAAGTATAATTCTGAAATTAGTTATGTCATGATATCCATCAGGATATAATTTGTTGTCGTCAATAAGAGAATAGATCTGTTTTATTAACAGTTCAATTCTTTTTGTATCGCTATTTTTAATAAAGCATTCTTCAAATTGATCTAGTACAATTGTTGGGAATACTTCTTGCCCTTCTGAGTCGTAAAAATGATGTGTCGCAAAAAATGACCAAAGATAATCTATCTCACTTACGATAGGTGTTGAATGTGCATTTTTAACAGTTCTAACAACTTTATTTTTAATCTGCTGAATGATTATATCGGCAAAATCTTTGGGCGCGCTATAGTCGAAATCACTCAACCGTATTATAATAGGAAGATATCTGTCTTTTCTAAGCATTGGCGATAAGCCGGCTTTAAGCAATGAAGTCTTACCAATGCCTGTCCTTCCATATAAAGTGATACAGAGATTTTCTTTTACTAAAGAGAGTAACTCCTTAATATATTTGTCACGGCCACAAAATAAATAGTGTCCGTTATCGGATTCCTCATAACAGGATAGTCCTTTCCATGGGTTATTCATCGTAATTAGTTTTAATAAAGTTGATTAAATCTTTTGCACTATTTTCAGTCCAATTGAAAATAGTTTTATTGCTAAGATGTATCGGTAACAACTCTCTATACTCCTTAATGTCAAATCCATAAAGAGTTAAGGGAATTATTACACATTCTTTATTGTCTGCGATCTGTCTCCATTCTTCCATGTAATACCTTCTTTTTTGCGTTTTTAGGTCTAATGCTGTGTTTTGGCTAAGAACAGAAATGAAAACCTTACTTTGTTTTATGGCTGTAGCTATTCGTTCATTGTAAGAATCGCCACTTTTTAATTCTTTGTTGTCAAACCAAACGGCAAATCCACTTTCGTGTAATAATCTATATATTTGACAGGCTATAGGAAAGTCTTCCGCTCCGTATGATATGAATACCCCTCCATAGACCATGAGGTCTTTCATCTGTTTGTAAACGTTCTCATTAGGGGAATTGAGTTTGCACTGTAATGTGTGCAGGAAATCCCTTGACATCCCCTTGTTTTTCACTTGCTTACTTGTAAGATATTGTGAGAGTTTACGATCCGTTTCTGATGTGGCAATGTCCAAAGATATCGCCACATCTCCATTTAATCTTTCTAAATCTTGTCTTAGGCTATACCAAAAAAATCTGAATTCCCAGTCATCCAGTTTGCATCCAATACCTAATATTTTCTTTTGTCGTAGATAATTAATTAACTTATTAGGACGTTTGGTGCTGTCTAACCAACGCGTGGCGATAAGTTCAATCATGTCATCATCTGTGTATGCAAATTTTGCTGTTGGAGAACCTGCTTTTCCTACTGCGTAAATCAAAGTGGGGGGAACGAGGTAATACTCAGAATAATTATTGAACATATCAAAGTTATAATTATAGATATTAAAGACTTGTAATGCTTTACCCCATGTGTTTCGCAATACGGCTTCTATGTATCCATCATATGTGGTTGTTATTACGACTCTAAAACATTTAGTTTCCATAAGCCGTAAAAAGTCTTCATTGACCTCTTCTTCAATATTATAATTCCAGTGCTTATTATCTTCTAAAAAATCTGCGATGTATCCTTTTAGTTCAGAGAGTGTCCTGGGTTCTATGTTTTTCTCTTTTAGGAATTGCCTAACATGATAGTCAAAAAAAGCCCTGTTGTTAAGCCCTCCCTCCATGCCTTCGCGAAGTATAACATCCCCTCCGACGAGTAGTACATATTTGCCTTGATAAATATCGCAACAAAGATCATCTATCGGATCGATGCTGGACCTTGTCGATTCATTGTTTATTATTCTTCCCATATAATGAAATATTATCTATGTCGTTGATGTTGTGAGTATATAGTATGTGCTAGGGCTCTGTGATGTTGCGGAGCGATTATTACAAAAAACGCTTCATGGGGGCATTTTATGTGGCCGTGTTTTTATTGATTTAAATATTTTTGCCGCAAGAACAACAGGCTATAGCATTTACTGTATTTGCCGTACCGCAGTATGTGCAGAATTTTAGGGAGTCCTTGTTGTGAGGGCTAGATTGAGTCTGGACAGTTTTGCCAGCTTCGTTATCGTGCCTATTAACCACCTCATTAGCCGCCGCCAGCGCTCTGTCGTCGAGCTGCGATTGCTTGACGAGGCCCCAGAGTTGGGTGAGGAGGACGGGCCAGAAGAAGAGCATTGAGATTATGGTCGGGACGGCTTGCTGGCCCCAGATGCCGACTCCGGCTTCGAAGCTGATGTTGTTGCCTTGGGGGAGGAGGGTGACTTTCAGGGCTGTTTTCATGCCGATCACGGCTTTGAAGAGGCCGCCTTTGCTGATGGAGATGTCACAGCCGCCTGTGCAAAGGGTGTCTTTGCTGACCTCGAATCCGTCTTTCTCGAAATCTTTCTGAATATGTTCGGCTATCTGCGGGATAAGCGAAGGCGAACCGTAAATGACTGTTTTAGTGTAGAATGTGGACATGGCTTATCTGTTGATGTTCTGAATAGAGTAATAATTATACACGGCGTAGAGGACTCCAGACTCAACCAGCAGAGCCTTGATTTTTGCCAGTTGCGCTTCTGAATAGCGGGTCTCCATATCGTGCAGGATCCCTATCACCTTGTCGGACTGCGCCTTGACCTCGTCCTCGGTGACGATGCCGTCTTCCATTATGGCCTTGAATGAGTCGTTGTCTGCTACCATTCCATCAATGTCTAATATTCCGTTCTTGTCGAAAAACATGTCATTATCATTTTTTAGGATGTTCATAATTTGGTTCCACAGTACTTGCAGTAGGTCCAGTCGTCATGAACGAGCAGACCACAATTAGGACATTTCCTGCTATATGCCTCCCATTTGATGTTCTCCATCAAATTCTGATATTGAGGGCTTTGCCCCCACTTCAGAATCTCCCGGACACGCACGGCGGCAAACGGATGGTCTTCTTTGGCGATGGCATAAATCTGGAGAGACTTGTTCCAAAGATTCTCGTTTTTGATCTCGTCATATTTGTCCGCCTGTCTGGCCCATTCCTCGAAATTGATCTCTTGTGTGATTGAGCGTGGGCCTCCAGACAGCCGCGCCATCACACGGGTGATGACCTCGGGAGAAGTGATCACGCTGCCGCACCTGTCGCAGGACAACTCACTTTTGCGGGACCAGTACAACAACGCGAGCTGTATAGGCATCGCCAAATGCCCTAATATTCCAAGAGAAGCCGCACCACTGAATATGATCTGTGCGATGCTATGGTAAAGAACGTGATGGCAGACAATATGTCCACACTCATGGGCGATGACGGCATCAAGTTCCTCACCCTCCATCATCTCAACCAACCCTGATGTGATGGTTATGAATATCCTCGTGTCTCCGAATGTGAAGGCATTCGGCGTAGGATTCATCTGGAGATATAACTCCGGCTCCTGAATGCCAAGTTTCTTACAGATAGGAGGCAGATGATTGTATAGGTTCGGCAGTTGGGTAGGGGAGAGACGTATGGCAGTGGCCATATTCAACCCATATTGGAGTTCCTCAAACCCGAGAGAGAGAATCTTTTTCACCAACGCTGGGAATCCCGGAATGCTCTCCAGTTGTCTCAGCGCCGCCGCGTCTTCGGAATGTATGAAATCAGATGCTGTTATCATGTTAAATATATTATACTAAATCATTACTAAAGGATTCAACTACAGCAAGTATCTCTGGGATGCAGGCATTGAATACCTCGTCATATAAATGATTCTGAGGGTCGTCTTCTTCAAGTCGAGAATACGAACGGATGTCCAGATGAGCTTTTTCTCGCCCGTTTTGTTTTGACTTTTTGAACCCTTTTGCTGTGCCTGCGCCTTCGCTATTCAAAATAGTGATGTATTCGTTATTCTCGTTTTCTGTGTATGCTCTGAGCCCCATCAGTAACTGTTGTGTGTTCCATCTGTTATGTTCACATTCTGCCATGCTTTTTTTGCATGACTCCATTTTTTGCTCAATAAGATCCTTGACACATTGATATTTGTCACAGGTATATCCGATGCTTCTTAACTTTGTTTTGAAACTGTTTGATAGATACTTATTTGACCATTTGTTAAATATAGATAACTTGTCCCAAGACTCCTCTGCCTGATTGTTCAAATTAGTTGTATTCTTCGCAAGAATGCAATTCCTGATTTCTTGCTTGATATGGTCAATAATATCATTAAGATTTTGATCTTTTGAAATCTTGCCGAAAGAATCGCAACAGTAAACATAATTGCAAAGCATTGCTCTGTAGTAAGTGTTCTTATCTATCGTAAAGTCTGCATTCAACATACCGAACGGACGTAGTTTAGAATACCTCTTGTTGCAAGATTGTTCCTGCTCTTTGCCTTCCTTGAAGTACAGGTTGTACAGAATTTCAGACGATTCCCTCTGATAGACGAGTATTTGCTGTGCCTTGTCGTAAACAATACTTGGCATATAGATTCCCTCCGCAATAGCTTCGTTTGAATACTTGTTGCAGACAGCGATTGTCAGGAGAGATTTTCCATTGTCATCTTTCGTCATGCAGGACTCCTCGTTATTAGGGCTATAGGCGTTATCGGCGGATCGTCTTAGATATTCCATAACGCCTGGTTGTTCCACCGATCCCTTGATGAACTCCCATTCGATGTCAAGGAAGTTTGGACCAAGGTATTTATATTCGCTGCTTTGGTATAGAAGAGGGTCAACCCATTTCGTATCAAGGGAATAATCTCGTTTCGACAAGTCCAGATACCGGTGCCTTGCCAGATTAAACAGGTTCTGATATCTTCCCATGAAGAAATCCATCTCATTTTCGGCATCGGGGTCGATGAAAGTGATTTTTGTCCGGTTCGGATTATCTCCGTCTATCTTGAAATTAGGGTAATGCGCTATCTGCGCCGCCTGTATCGCGACGGCTATTCCCATCTTCGTCATTCCGACTACTATCAGATGAACGTTCTTGTCAGAATCGACAGAGATTCCGGATCCATCAAGAGGCGTGTATTTGATGATTCTTTGCTCATTGTCCGCTTTGCTTTTCTCTGAATATTCGCTATCGACAAAAACTGCCTGTGCCCAATTTTCGTAACGATTGAAAGGGATGAAGACAAGATGCTCTTTTATGTTGTCGGGCAGATCCGAGAATTGGAACACAGAATATGTCGTCTGGTACTCGAACTGAACTCTGCATATAATTCTCCTTTGGATTTGATTCTGAGCTAGATAACTGGCAATATTGTGCACGCATTTCATGTTCTGAGTGTCGTGGTAGCTGGCTGAATCGTCTCCTATGCCATTCTCCTCACCAAGTACATAGATTTCCGTAGCAAGCTCTATAGGAATATGGTTGACCTCTTCAACGGAATCCAGTTGCCCGTTGTAGATGACAAGGCGTTCAGAATCCTCTTCGTTGAGGTAAGAGGCAATCCTGTCCCTGACATCCTTGACTTTGCCATTTGTCAGAAGGACAACATAATATGGTCTGCCTTTTTTTGTCTCTCCTTTACCATCCAGAAGATTCTTGATTATTGTCGGTGCGTTCTCGCCTGCACCAATCACCACAGCGATTTTGTTTCCGACGTATTCCTTAGAATTGCGGAACGCCCTAAAACTTCGCTTTTTGTAGCGTATGTCCCCATTAGTCCATTGTTCTTTTCTCCGCTCGAACCAACTTGTCAACGTGGAAATCAGAACTCCATTAAGCAGGATAATTCCGGAGATTGCTATTAGCCCTGAGAAGAGCCTTCCGTGGGCTGTGGCCATGTGTTGGCTTCCTGGATTCACGAAATGATAATAGATGTCCCAGAATAGGGTTGCGTTTTTGTATTCACCTTCAGAGGATGATAATAAGTCTGAGTTGGTTACTATATTGAAGCATTTGAAGATAACAGTATAGATGAACGGAATGAAAAAGACAAACAGAATCACGTCAAAGGTGAAGTGTCCTTTGACCAACATTCTGTCTCTGGCGATAGGACGAAATAAACATAGAAACAGAAAACAGATGGAAAAGAATATTCCTACTACGCCTATTGATAAACATACTATGTCAAAGGGAGTCTCGCCATAGAAGATATATAAAAGTAAAGCTATTATTAGAGTAAGGGGTGCTAGAATCGCAATATGAATATCTCGAAATAAACTATTCAATGTGGTTCTCTTGATTGTTTTCATCATGCCGTTACTGTCCGTTTGAGGTTGTACATTTAAATCTATTTCGAGTTGAGATACTGCAATGCTTTCAGTGTAGTCTCGACAGTGGCGCGGTCATATTCCTTTTCACTTTCGGGGAGATCTTCGTAACGGCATATATCAGGATGAAGCTTGTGCTCATCATTTCTTACCGCTCCATAACTCCAGCCTTCGGCGATGCGTTTGGCTGCCCAGACCTCATGGACATTCTTTGCTATCATTTCAACTTTTGACTGCAGGTTTTCGGACAGTGTTACCTTTGAAAGATCAAGTGGATGAGGTACATACCCGTCCTTACCCACTTTCATGGCCTCACTTTTTTTACTCATGGATTTGTGTCCCCACGAGTTATCTATTCTGTTATCATTGTCGGTCAAGTATCCACTTGCAGGTTGTCCTGTTTTACTTTTCATTGTGAGTGTGTTCTTTCGGTTCTACAGTGATTTCCAATGTTGTTGCAATCTCAATACTCATAAACAAAAAAAGTGTGGAGTCCCGGTAAGCTTGTTCAACTGAGGGCTCTGACAAAGCCTGAATAAAGACAAGCGGTACGGTACTCCACACCTATATGAAATGACTCGGGGGCGTTGCAAAAGGTACGCCGTCCCGCGTGTCAGTTCTACGCGTGATGAGAGTGTAGCTTTGTCCCTTTATTCCTTTTAAACTGTCAGATTCTCAGGTTGAGGACGGTGCGTCAACACTTTCGTATGTCAATGGGCCTATGCGGCCGTTGCGGTTAAATCCACTGGGGCGAATTTAGGAAATTTATAGTCATTTATCAAACTTCTACTGGCATTTTTTAGCGAACTATACTTGTTATTTATGTCCGGTGGGAGCCTTGCTGGCCGGACAAAATGTAGAAATCTTGCATTTTGTCCGGTCAGATCAGAGTCCACCGGACGGACTGCGCTGAGGAAAACGACGGTGAGAATTTTACAAAAAGCATTCAGCCACAGGACGAGTTTGTGTCGGTGGACGCTGGATCGGGCTGAAAAACTCCAAGGCGATGGTGCATGATTTTCATGAGAATGTGCCTTGCAGGTGCTTCAGTCCGGCATTGACATGAAGGCGTTTTGTAAATCCGTAACGACAATGATGACCGCAAGGGAGATTAAATCATATACAGACAATTTATTACCAAGAAGCGTTTGCTATAGCCGTCAGCCTATCAACATTATAAACGAAAGATGGTCAACTCGTATATCATGGCCTTTTTTATTACGTGAGGCCGCGAATAGAAAGAGCCTCGGGAGGAACGGTCCCTTTATTCAAAAGAGTTTGTCAGATTCTCGGTTGAGGAGATGATTTCTCCCGATGCTCTAATGTTTACCGCGGCGAAGAAACCTGCGGAAGCAATGGCGAAGATATGCACTATTCGGCGAAAATCCAAATTCTTTTGGCAATGAATATGTTAGGAATATGTCAATTAACATAGTGATAGATTCGGCGTGATTCTTTGCTCTATACTGATCAAAAGGGAAAGAATCTCTATGGATATGAAAATATACACTACCTTTGTGGCGTTCAGGTGCCGGGATGAGGTGAAATAACATGTGAGTACGGAAGAAGGTCTGAGATGTATGATAATGTAATAACCAATTTATAATCATGGGAATATTCAATTTGTTCAAAGGAAAGAAACAGAAAAATGATGAGACGAATGTCGCTTCACAAAAAGATGTGCGAAAGGAGATGTCTCTGGCGGAGTGCGTGGAACTGATGTTCAGGAATGCGGGGATTCGGCCGCACGTTGACGGGAAGAAGTACTTGACGGAGGTGCAGGCAAGGCATTGTGTGTTCACGCCGGTACTTGTGGTGGAGGGGAACAGGCTGATCATCATGGTGCGGTTCCCGGCGCCTGTGCCGGAGCAGTTCGCATATTCAGTGAACTATGAGGTGGAAAGGATCAATGGGATGTACAGGGATGCGGAAGTGACTTTGAGTCATAATGATGATGGTGATGGTGATTTTACGATATATTCAATGATCATCAAGGAATACGATAGCGTCTCCGCCGAGACGGCTGACGAGATCCGCCGTCAGATGGTTCATGCTGTGGATGTCCTTGATGAGGATAATTTCAGGTCGCTGCTGAGCTCGTTGATCGGCCATAGGGATTATTCTGAATTGGAGGCGCGGATGATTGAAGGGAATACCGCCGGCGGGGGAGAGGTACGGGCTCAGATTCCTGGAGGCTATGCCCCTCTGTTGAAAGAGTCCGGGGACATCAGCTGCCCTCGGTTTCTGGGACGTCTGCTTGTCTATGCGACGGACATCATCGAGAAGAAAATCTCCAAGGAGGTCGCCAGCGATCTGCTGACGAGGCAGACTCCGTTCGATGAGATTGTCCAGCGGGCGTACAACGTGGCTGATGAGAACGAGCGTGATCTGCTCAGAAAACTCCGCTATCTCGGGAAGGCCAAGGCCACGGATCATGATGATGACAATGACTTCATGATCGGGCGGCTTGAGGCTTTGGACATGGTTCAGGGCAATCCTTGGACGTTGCTTTCAGGGGATGGTCACAACGATTGCTAAAGTCACTGTGAGCTTGCCGAAGTGACTGGATACATGGGAAACGGTCGCTTCGGCAGGTTCGGCGACCGAGGATGCGGATCAGCGGCTGATGTCAATCACGAACTTGCCGGCGAAGTGGGGGTCGGAGAGCCATTGGGAGACGGGCCAGGTGGAGACTGAACCTTTGCGGAGGCGCTCACGGGACATCAGGTCGCAGATCTCCTCGTTGATGTCGCCGCCTTTGAGGTAGAGGATGGACCGGGAATATTTCCCTTTCACCCAAGGGTAGAAGTCGGTGAGGGAGGCCACGGCGCGGGATACGATGAAATCGAACTTCCCGGGGAGACTTTCGGCGCGTGCGTTGACAATCTCCACGTTGTCAAGGCCAAGCATATTCGCTATCTCTCTGGCTACTATGGTCTTCTTCCCGACCGAGTCGCAGAGGGTGAACCGCACGTCCGGGAACATCACGGCCAGCGGGATGCCGGGAAAACCGCCGCCGGTGCCGAGGTCCAGAACCCTGAGAGTTTGAGGCTTCTGAACAGAACATCCTCCTGTCGGAATTCGAGGCTCTGTGCTTGTGTGTGGTGATTCTGGAATGGATGCCTTTGTGTGGCAAGGATGGGAGTCCGCCAGAGGCGTAGTGGACGCTTGGGCGGTATATGCCACACCGGAATCATTTGCGATGTGCGGCGCGGTGAACAATGAATATGTCTCCGGACGCTGCGTGCGGAGATATTCGGCTATGGCGAGGGAGTGGAGGACATGGTGGTCGTAGAGACTGTCGATGTCCTTCCGGGATATGACGTTGATCTTGGAGTTCCAGTCACGGTAGCCGCTGTCCATCAGACGGAAGCGCTCCACCATCACGTCAGTCACATCCGGGAACGAGGTCCTGAGAAAAGACTCGAAGTCGGCGAACGTCATCATATTCCTTCTTCCTCTTGTCTGCGGAGGTCATCGATCATCTGCTTCGCGCGGCGGATGCGGGTCTTGACCGTGTTGAGCTCCATGTCAAGAGCCTCGGCTATCTCATTGTACTTCAGGCCTTCAATGAGCCTCTTGCGGGCGATTTCCCGGTAGAGTTCCGGCAGACGTTCGATGTATTTGGCGTGTTCCTCCTCATTCTCTGTCTTGATCAGGGAGTTGAGTGCGTCCTCTGTCTGGTCGGGGATGACCTCGGCTCCGGACGGCTTGCTCTCGTCGTCAAGATAGACGATCTGGTTCTTCGGATGCACACGCTGTTCCTGCTCGAGAGTGTCAAGCGCGGTGTTCTTGGCGATTGTGCAGAGCCATGTCAGGAACCTGCTCTTGTACTGGTCGTAGGATTGGATCTGTCTGAAAGCCTTTTCAAAGCTGCGGCTGCAGATGTCATCGGCGGCATAGTCGTCGATGTTCTTGAAGCGGGCCCTGATGTAGGACCTCAACTGTTCTATGTGGCGGTCCCAAAGGGCTGTGAATGCCAGACCGTTTCCTCTTTGTGCCAAGATGATGAGCTCATCAGTGGGCTTCAAGCCAGTTTTTCCCATAATTGCATTCAACTGTTAGTGGTACTGAAAGTTTTACTACATTTTCCATTCGGTCGATCACAATCCGCCTCAGTTCCCCGATTTCCTCGGGAACCGCGTCGAACACAAGCTCGTCGTGGATCTGGAGAACCATCCGGCTTTTCATGCCGGCTTCGGTCATGGATTTGTCCACCTCTATCATGGCCATCTTGATGATGTCCGCCGAGGTGCCTTGGATCGGGGCGTTGACGGCGTTCCTCTCGGCGAGCGCCCTCATCGTGCCGTTCTTGGAATTGATGTCTGGAATATACCGTCTCCTCCCGAAGATGGTTTCAACGTAACCGGTCTCGCGCGCCGCCGCCTTTGTGTCCTCTATGAACGAAAGGATTGACGGGAAACCGGCGAAGTAATCGTCTATGATTTTCTGGGCTTCCTTGCGGCTGATTCTGAGCCTTTGCGCCAAGCCGAACGCCGAGATGCCGTACATGATTCCGAAGTTGGCGGTCTTGGCGATACGCCTTTGGTCGGCGGTGACCTGCTCGTGAGGAATGCCGAAAATCTTCTCCGCAGTGGCGGTGTGGATGTCAACGCCCTGCTTGAAGGCGCTGATCAGATGCTGGTCGCAGCTCAGGTGCGCCATGATCCTCAACTCGATCTGTGAATAGTCCGCCGACAGGATCAGGCCGTCCGGAGTGCTCGGCACGAATGCCTTGCGGATCTCCCGGCCTCTGTCCGAGCGGATCGGGATGTTCTGGAGGTTCGGGTTCGAGGAACTGAGCCGTCCTGTGGCCGTGAGCGCTTGATTGAACGTCGTGTGAACCTTGCCGTCGGAAGGCTCTATGAAGCCAGGGAACGGTTCGATGTAGGTCGAGAGCAGTTTCCTCACGGCCCTGTACTCCAGAATCTCATCTACGATGGGATGCTTGTCGGCCAGATCCAGAAGAGTGGACTCCTCTGTGGAATAGGTGCCGTTGTTGTTCTTCTTCGGCTTGTCGGAGAGCTTCAGCTTCTCGAAAAGCACGGTCCCGACCTGTTTCGGAGACGAGATGTTCAGCGACGGATCACCGGCCATTTCCCTGATCCGCGCCTCCCTTTCCAGCATCTCCTGCCGAAGATGTTCCGTGAAGTCTTTAAGGGATCCGAGATCGACCCTTACCCCGTTGCGCTCCATCTTGGAAAGAACCTTGAGAAGAGGTTCCTCCATCGTGTCGTAAAGGCTTGTGACCGAGGCTTCCTCCATGTCCTTGCGGATTCTTTCCGCAAGGAGGAGTAGCACCTCGGCCTCCTTGCTTCTGTCCCGGTTCACCTCGTCAGACGGAATGTCGTCGAAAAGAGAGCCGGTGGATGGCACGGCATCATTCGTGACCGCATCCAGTGACACTCCCAGCACGCTCTGCGCCAGCACATCGGTCTTGTGACTCTTTTCAGGGTCAAGGAGATAGTGCATGAGAGCGATGTCATCAAGACGGCCTTGAAGGGTCGCACCTCCGTACGCGAGAATATTCATCTGCCTTTTGAGGTCATCGCCACATTTGACGACACCGGCGTTCTCCAGCAGAGCCTTGAAATCCGGCAGTCCACCTTCGGCGACAAGAATCCTGTCTTCTGAGCGGACACCGATGATGACCCTGACAGTTCTTGTGAATATGCTTCTGTCGGCCCCTTCGGTGATGACAGAACATATCCCGGCCTTGACCGCCGCCTTGACGGCCTCGTTGGGGCGGACCTTGACGGTCTCGGGCAGTTCCGCGTTCTGTCTCTCTTCAGTACCGCTGACATGTCCGATGAACCTGTTCAGGGAATTGAACTCGTATTTCTCAAACAGATCGACGAGCTCGGGGCCGTACTCCTGGTTGACCTTCATCTGCTCGGTCTTCACGTCAACCTCGATGTCGGTCTTGATCGTCACAAGCTCGTGACTGAGGCCAATGTGGTCCCGAGCCTCTTCAAACTGGGTTTTCTGCCGTGGTGTCAGCTCGTCCAGATGTTTGTAGATCTCTTCCACGGAGCCGAATTTGGCGACCAGCCTGCCTGCTCCGACCTCTCCTACGCCCTTGACCCCGGGCACATTGTCGGCGGTGTCCCCGCAGATTGTCAGCATGTCGATGACCTGCCCCGGAGACTGGATTCCGTACTTCTCACAGACCTCCTTCACCCCGATGATCTCGTTGTCAAAGCCGCCTTTGCCCGGCTTGTACTGCCAGATGTGAGGCTCGATAAGCTGTCCGTAATCCTTGTCCGGAGTCACCATATAGACATCAAGCCCCTCTCCGGCGCAGCGTTTGGCCATGGAGCCGATCACATCGTCCGCCTCGAAGCCTTTCAGCATCAAGGTCGGGATGTTCAGGGCTTTGCATAGCTCCATCAGCGGCTCCAATGAGTCAATCACCAGCTGCGGAGTCTCCTTGCGGTTCGCCTTGTACTCCGGGTACATCTTGTTCCTGAACGTTCCTCCCGGCGGGTCGAAGGCCACGGCGAGATAGTCCGGTCTCTCCCGGTTAAGAAGTTCAAGAATATATTTGGTGAACCCGTAAAGAATCGACATGTCAGCCCCTTTGGAGTTGATCATCGGCCTCCTTAGGAACGCGTAGTACATCTTGAAGATCAGCGCGTGTCCGTCTATGAAGAAAATCTTTCCCGGCATTATCCTTTCAATGTTTTTCGGAGATCGGCCGCATGTCACACGGCCTAAGTAACCTTCAAATAATAACCTGCATCATCTTAAGGAATCTTTTCGGTCAAGATCTCTTTTCTCATCAGTCATGTGCCACCGGCACACTCCTTCTTCGAAAATAG
>ERZ1034687.506-NODE-506-length-24614-cov-8.844375_pt1 | contig 24614 bp, 12 predicted proteins | sample MGYA00520704_ERZ1034687 | MGnify/ENA primary metagenome ERZ1034687 (study PRJEB33766, sample SAMN09781762) | gut metagenome | biome: gut microbiome | host: Homo sapiens | place: Madagascar | study: EMG produced TPA metagenomics assembly of the PRJNA485056 data set... | reverse complement strand
TATAATGAAATAAGAGATTTATCACCACTTAAAAATCTTAAAAAATTAAAAGATAATGATATCTTCACACTCCCTTCTTTTGGTGAAGACAATAAAAAATTAGCCGAAATATTGACACAGCATGGAGCTCAAGTGACCCCAGGCGCGACGACCGGAGTAACTTATGTTTCATTAAAGGATGTTTCTGATAAGCAAAAAGCTCAAATAAAAGAAGTTTTAAACGGAAATTATCAAGAAGCTTTAGAAGAGATGAACTCAGAAAAAGCTGAAGCAATACAACAATCGTCTTCTCTTGAATTACAACAAAAGGAAAACTGGCAAAGTCTTGTTCCTTCATTAACAAGTTACCTGCAAACTTCTGATTCGTTTTCAAAAATGGATTCATCGATTCAAGATGCAATTACCGGGAATCTTGGGAAGCTTGATTTAAAGGAACTTCTTGGAAATTGGGATAATAATGCGGAAACCATGCTTTATCAAGAGATAATCTCCCCTCTCTCTTCTCTGAGTGAAACAGCTCAAAGCACTCTTTCTTCTATCTTTGACTTCGACAAAACGAAAATGTCTGCCGACGAATACACGAAAAATGTTAACGATATATTGAATAGAGTATTCTCTAAAGATGCCGATAGAACAAAATGGAAAGATATTCTTGGTGTTCAAGATTTTACGGATGAGTACAACCGCCAGATGAATGTTGTTAAAGAAAACATCACTGGAGCAACAAATGGCTTATCAGATTTGTCCAGTGAAGATATGGAAATTGCCTATAATCTCGTTGTCAACGATGGATATACAGGAACAATTGAAGATTTTTCTGCAAAAATAAAGGCAGCAAAAGAACAGGCAGATGCTGAAACTTCCAATATCTTAAACAGTCATGAAGGAATGGACAAAATAGAGTCTCTTCAAAGCGACGATGAAAGTACTCCTGATGTTGGTAGTACATATGATAAATATGTTTCTGCCTTAAGTAGAGGCAAAGAATTAGCAGAAAACGAATCTTATGGTACAAAAGAGTTTAAAGCGATTGCCTCCACATTCTCAAAGTCCGGTGCAGACGACGCGAAGAACTGGAATGAAAACCTTAGTAAAATGGAGCGCTATTTTACTGAAGGAACAGACGGCATGGAAAACTTTATGGCAGACATGGAATCTAAAGGACTTGCGTCTTGGTCTGATGATGGAAAGTGGAAAACTACTTTTGACGACACAACAAAAGGTATTGAAGATGCCGCCAATTCAATGGGCATGTCAAGTGAGACTTTTCTTTCAATGTTCGACAAAATCAAAGAAACTGGCGGATACGCTGACTTCTTCGTTGATGCCGAAGGTGGAGCTGAGACTCTTGGAGGTCTTTATGGAGATTTAATCACTGCACAAACAGAATTAAACAAACTCTATACAGAAGACCCTAAAAACAAGAGCGCGATCAAAGCAAAAGAAGAGGAAATCTCTTCTCTCAAAGAAAGAATAGATGATGCCAGCAAATCTTTAACTACTCTTCTCGACCCGAATTACATTGAAGAAAAGAATAAAGAATATGAAGGAACTCAGAAAGATGTTGAAAAATCTCTTTCTGCAATAAACAATTCTTCGTTGTGGAAGAATCATAACACAACTTATGAAGATAAGCAGCGAATCTGGGAATCTTCCAAATCGGAATTATCTGCGGCTGGATTAGGAGATTATATTACTACTGCCGGCCTAAATAAAAAAGGTTCTCTCGTAATGAATATGTCAGAGTCAAATGAGCGATTAGACAAATATGCTTCCGTAATCAAGTCCAACACAGATTCTAATGGCAAAGTTGTCGATAGTTCTAAACTTTTGGCGGATTTAAGAACTGCTCTCCCAAATTTTGAAAAATACATCGGTAAATTATCATCTGACGAAGAAATACAGCATTTTGCAGATAATTACAATTCTGGAACATGGGAAACTTCCTCCACATCTCAAGGGAATCAAGAAGACAATGTTCAAACAATCCCCGAAGGAATTTCTGCGGTAAACGAGAAAATGAGCTCATTGGTTGATGCGCTCAATGCAAATACAATAGCATTAGGAGGAAAAGCTCCAGAGGAAACAAAGACGGATGATTCGAAATTTAAAGATTCTTCTTCTACTTCTTCTACTTCTTCTCCTACTTCTGCCCCTCTCTCATCTAAAGGATACTATAATGAAAACCACGAAATCGTCAGTGACTTCAAATCCAAGACCCCAGAAACTTCTTCTCCAGAAGAGATGGCTTCTGCTTATAATGCTGTTGCCAAAGCTGCCGATGCAGCCAATATGTCTGTTGAAGAGTTTATTAAAACATATTCAGAACCGCTCCCAGAGGTTGAAGCCGATATTAAAGTAGACACTTCTGAGCTCGATGAAATGAAAGACGATATCAGTGATGAAGATGCCGAAGAGAAAGTTGTTGAATTAATCGGTGAAGATAATGCCACTCCGATTGTTGACAATTGGGACGACTTAGATGCAAAGGACAAAAACACTACTCTTACTGGCAAAGACAAAGCTACTGTTGTTGTAAATTTATGGAATGCTTTATCTGCTATGGATAAGTACTCTACTCTTACAGGACAAGACAAGGCTACAGCAATCATAGACCTTTGGAACAACATGACTCCTGAAGAGCAAAAGGCTATTTTAACTGCCGACCCAAAAGAAGCGGAAACAATCATTCAGAATGTCCAAGCACGTAAAGTTGACGACAAGAATTTTGATGTAAAGGCTAAAGATAGTTCTACCGCCACTATCAATAGTATCAAATCTTCTTTAAGCGGCTTAAAAAGCAAAACTATCACAATTACGACAATTAAGGAAACCATTACAAAGAGTAAAAAAGAACCTCAATTTAACGGTACATTCCATGCCAAAGGTACTCTTCCCGCTAGAGCAAAAGGTACTGTTTCAGCTTACTCTACGGGCACTACCAGCTCAAAAGACGTAAGCATTCCTCATGATGAAACTGCTTTAATTAATGAGTTGGGAAACGAAATTGTTGTAAGAGATGGTAAAGCTTTAACATTTAACAATGGATATCCTACATACGCTAAACTCAAACGTGGAGATTTAGTATTCAATCATAAGCAGACCGAAGACCTTGAAAAGAAAGGCTACATTACTGGCAGTCACGCGAAAATCGTAGGCGGCTCCAGTGCTTTTGCCACAGGCACAATGAATGCCTATGGAGCAGGAACCGATAGACCGAAGAAAACTTCATCTCATTCTACTTCGTCTACAACAAAATCCACCGGGAAGAACTCTGGTAAATCTTCTGGTAAATCAACTTCTAAAGGCGGAAACACAAAGAAAAAGAAGAAGAGTTCAAGTAGCAGTAAAAAATCTGCATTCGATAAGCGAATTGAAAAATTCACAAATTGGATCGAGCGGATGGTTGACTGGATTGAAAAAAGATTCGACCGCATCGACAGTAAGATTGAACTCTATACTGCTAAAGCGGAATTATCTACAAAATCCTTAAAATCAACTCTGTCCGAATTAAACTCTGCTCAGAAAGAAGCAAAAAAAGGCGAAACTGATTCTTCTAAAGGTGCTAAAAGATATTCTTCTGAATTGGGAACGATTAAGAAAAAGGCTATCAGTACCGGAATGTTGGTTACTGACAAAGGTAAAAAAGGCAAATCTAAAAAGAAAGTTGCTGCCATCAGTAAAAAGAAAGCTAATAAACTTATCAAGAAAATCAAAAACGGCACGATAGATATTAGTGTGTTAAATAAAGGCGAAAAGGAATTTGTTTCTCAATATGAGGAGTATTACAAGAAATATCTTGATATCAAACAATCTCAAGTAGAATATCAGCAAAAGCAGATAGATATCGAACAAGATAAGCTCGATGCAATTTCTGAATACTATGAGACTATTGCTGACTTAAGCTCTTCTTATGTTGATTTATATTCATCTGCGAATGAAGTAATTGAGGCTCGTGGCGGCTCAGAGGGACTTAACTCTACCCACTATAAAAATCTCGTGAATCAAAAGAATTATCAAAGCAGTATTGCTTCTACATATGGAGAAGAAGCGAAAAAATATAAATCCGAAATGGGTAAAGCCAAAAAGATTTTTGGAGCTAATTCCAACGAGTATAAGCAGGCAGAAGCCGCATATAACGGAATGCTCCAGAAACAGAATGAAGCAATTGTCTCATATGAGGAGTTAAATAAACAGCTCCGTGAAGCTGGATATAATTTAAAACAATGGGCAATTGACAAATTCCAGAGGAGTCTGGATAGGCTTAGTTCCTATATGGATTTAATTACGAGCGATAAATCTTTAACTGGAAAACAGAGAGACAAGGCTAAATTAGACAATCTTAATGGGCAGATTGCTAACAATAAAGAATTGTTTAATGCAAAAAAGAAACTTAGAGATAGTAAGCAGTCTGATTTGATGGCTGACATAAAGAGCGGAAAAGTGAAAATTGATTCTACTCAATATAATGAAAGAATCGCGGAAATTGCAAGTATGAACTCCGAGCTTTCCGATATTGGCGTTACAATAAATTCTCTAGTTGATAGTATGAATCAAGTGGTCTTTGATGCCTTCGATTCTGCACAAGATAAAATAGATCAAAGAGTTTCTAACTTAGAATATTTGCTTGACATGATTGGCGACGCTGATTTGGTATCTGATGATGGAGAAATAACAGATGCTGGATACTCTTCTCTCCTTCTTTACACAGAAGCAATAGATTCAAGTAAAAAGAAAATCTCGAACTATTTAGAAGGAATTAAAGATATCGAAGACCAGTTTAAAGCTGGAATAATTGACGAAGAAACTTATAACGATAAGCTTAAAGAATATACAGATGGTATTCGCACAGAAACAAAGACAATTAAAGGATATCGAGATTCCGTACTTGATATTTATGAGTCTCAGTTAAGTGCTGAAAACGATGCTTTAAACGATTTAATTAGCAAGCAAAAAGAGGCTCTTCAGAACAAAAAGGATTATTATGATTATGATAAGACTTTAAAAAACAAGAATAAGAACATAAGTTCTATAAAGGCTCAAATTGCCGCTCTCGAAGGTTCTACAAATGCTTCTGCTAGAGCAAAACTTGAGCAGTTAAAAGCCCAGCTTAATGAAGCTCAAGAAGACTACGATGACACAGTGAAAAATCACGAACTTGAAGTTTTATCCAATGGTTATGATGAATTAAGTCAGGATGCTCAAGACGCTATGGATAACATCCTTAAAGCATTGAAAAATAATTCCGATTTACAACAAGAACAGGTTGATAAATTGCTTAGTAGTATTGTCGGCAAATACGAAACGGCTTATTCAAAAATCGGGAAAATTATTGAATCCACTGGAGTTAATAAAGACATTCTTTTAGCCGAAGATGGTTCGAAAAATAGTTCTGGAACTGTTAGCAATAATTCTACATCTTCCATTTTGGATAATGAAGAAAAGATTTCTTCGGATGCTTCTACCGCCGCTGGAAATACACTTTCTTCTCCTACTCTCGATTCAAAATCGCAAGATTCCATGATTGAAGAAACAGAAAAGGCATATAACTCCGCTTCTTCCACACTCAATGAAGCTAAAAAGTCAACGCTTTCTAATGTTGAATCTGAAGCACAAAAAACTGCTGAAGATGCGCGTAAGCGTCAGGAAGCAGAAGCACAACGAAAAGCTCAAGAAGAAAAGGCAAAGAAAGAGGCTGCAGAAAAAGCCAAAAAAGAAAAAGAGAAGAAAATCTCTGATCTTCGAAAGAAATTAAATTCTGCAAACGAAGCATATGACAAGGCGTGGTATAACACCGAGAAACATAATGCTAAGATGAAAAAAAGTAGCTATTGGAAGTATATTAGCGACGATAAAAGAAAGAAAATAAAAGCACATGATACGATTAGCGTTTCAAGTTTAAAAAAGGGGAAAGGACTTGAAGGGGCTAACCACCACAATACATATGTTCTAAAAGAACGAGAAGCAAAAGCAACAGCTCAGAATTATGTAAATCAACTTAAAAAGCTTGGGGTATCCGCTTCTATTTCCAATCCTACGAAAGCCGCAAAAAATATCATCAAAAAACTAGGTGGATTCGCAAATGGTGGTCAAGTCGATAAAATTGTTCCCGTAGAGACTCTTTCTGACTTACTCCCTGATGTAAAAAATCAAATTCGCTCAAATAAAGACGATGGTCTTATTTCTGCAAAAATAGGAGAAATTGTTCTGCCAAAGACAGTTTCAAATAATGTTGTTCCTGAATTTATATCTAGTATGAATACTGCATCAAATCTATTGGATAATGTAAAAACGAAACCGCACGATATTAATATTTCTGTGGAATCTCCTCTTGTTGTAAACGGAAGCATAGACAAAGAAGCACTGCCTTCCTTGCAAGAGATTATCAAAAAAAGTTGCGATTATACTACGAAAGAATTCAAAAGAGAACTTAAAAAACTTGGATATAAGTAGGCACTTGTGTCGGGAGAACCCATCTTCCGGCACTTTTTATATTGAAAGGAGGGTTATATTTTGGCTGTTTACGGAAAAAACTTTGAATTTAACGGGAAAAGTAGCTCTGACTTCGGAATTATGCTGGCCGGATTCGAAGAAATATCTTCTATTCCTCTGGGTTTAGATAGAGAAATTAATCGAGGAGAATCAAATGTTTATCGCCCACGACAAAATCATTTTGGAGCCACCTATGCATCCCCTTTAGAATTTGAATTGTCCGTTATAAAAAATATCGAAGAAGACCAGAATGATATGATTTTTTCTCGAAATGATATTCGTTCTATTGCCGCGTGGCTGACATCCCCTCTCTATCCTCTTCTGTTTCATATGACAGACTATGAGTTTGATGCATATCTTGAAGAACCAATTGATTATTACGTTACTTTCAGCTCCATTGAAAACGTCGTGGTAAATGGCGGAATAGTTGGACTAACGATAAAAGCTACTTGTGATTGCCCATTTGGATATAGTCAAGAATTCTCAAAAGAAATTCCTGCTAATTCCGGCATCACTATCACAAACACATCCGATAATTATGACGGGTTTATATATCCCATTATAAAGATAAATCCAACAGATAATGGACAGATTACTATTTCGAATGATACCGAGCAAAAATCTATTACGTTCAAATCAAAAGGTGCAAATAATGCTATTTTTATTGATTGTCAAAGGCTCGAGATTAAGGATTCCATAGATTCACTAATCCCACTATCTGATTTAGGAGTCAGTAATCCCGCCGATATTTATTTCCCAAGGTTGTTACACGGTCAAAATAAAATTTCTGTTAAGGGAAATGCCAAAGTAACTCTTACTTATCGAGAATACCGGAAAGTCGGTGCTTATTGATGGAATATTTATCTGGCAAATTAGAGCCTAAGTTCATATATCTAGCAACTCCCGACAAACGACTATATGGTGTGTTAAATGGAGTAGATGAAAATTCCGTCTCGGTTACAGAAAACGCAAATAACACAAATTCTTTGTCATTTACAGTATATAAAAATATTGACGGGAAGCCAAGTGCTTTTTACGACAATATAGATGTTTTAATGAGAATATTCATAGATGACGAATGGTACATAATCAATGAAGCTCCTCAAATAGACCATGACGGTATAAAAGAATACAAGACTGTATCCGCTGAATCCGCAGAAATTGAACTGAGCAATTACGACCTTGCAACTTTTCTAATCGGGCAAGGAACCGAAGCTTCCTGTGAAATGATGTATTATAACAAGCACCAAAAAGATTTTCCTGTTTACGAAAAAGATTCTGATGGAAATACTGTATTTGATTCTGATGGAAATCCAAAAGTAAAGTATTCATTTCCTGTTGTAAAATTTTGCGATAAGGATAATCCTGAGCTAAGTCTTTTACATCTTGCATTATATTACGCTAAATTGATTCCCGAAACAATCACTACAGATGAAGACGGAAACGAAGTGGTTGATTGGGTGTCAAATATAGATAAATCTCCTTGGAAAATAGGATATATAGATACGATGCCAAAAGAATACATAGATTACACGGTATCTTTTGACGGTAAAGAACATGTCGGGAAAACAAGAGTATCTTATCTCCCAGAAGAATCTTACGCTTTCAATATCGATAATAGCGACTTATACTCTTTTCTCACTCAAGATGTAGCCGGTGCATTTAATTGCGTTTTTGTATTTGATACAGTTAATTGCTTAATAAATGCGTACTACGTGGAGCATATCGGAACTGATACAAACGCATACATCGGCTGGAGGAACGTACAAAATTCTATTACTGCAACAAACACAGATGATTTATATACTGCTTACACCGTATCTGGCGGCGACGGTCTTACCGGAATAGAACAAGCTAATTTCGGAAGTTCGGAAATTGAAGATTATTCTTATTTTATGAAAGATAATCGTTATCTTCCTCAATCCCTCATAGATAAATACAGAGAATGGCTAAAGTTCAGAGAGTCTAAAAGGGATTCATATGTTGCGGCAAATAAAAATTATTGGAAGACATACGATAAAGCCGCAGAGTTAATGGCAAGAGTCCCATCTGATTCTTCCATCCAAGACTGGGCAACGAAAAGCCTCGAAGATTTAATGTCTTACTACGATGATTTTACAGCAATGATTCGAGGATATGAGAAGCTCTATGTAGATAAGAACGGAAATTTTGACATAGATGCTTTAAAAAACTCCTCTTCTTGGGACAATTATTGCGAAATTCTCAATTATACAATCCCAACAATCGTAAACGAAATCGCAAAAAAGAAAACCGACAAAACTGAACTTTCAGAAGAATTAAAATCTTATGGAGGAGGAAATCTCCTTTCAAATGCGGTTTTTATGACTTCTTCCGACTGGATTAATATCGAAAACACTCTTTTAGATATAAAAGATATAGATTCTTCTCCTGCTTACGGAATAACCCGATATGCAACTGCATCTTCTTCTATTGGAACAACGGGAATAAAACAGTCAGATATTTCGGTTGAAAAAAATATGAAATATACTCTAAGTGCCTTTGTTCGCTCGTCTTCTTCCGACTCGATACAATTAGGATACTCCACATCCTCTGGAGACCCTATCTATACCGGTTTTTCATTGTCTTCTGGGTGGGTTAGGATATATATAACTTTTACTGCTCAATCCAATAAGTGTAGTGTATATTTTTCTGTCGAACCAAATTCTAAAGGCAACAATTCATTTGATATTTGCGGAACTATGTTAGAGGTTGGAGAATCCCCTTCTTCTTTCAATTACTTTGAGTTAGATGAAAATTATTTAAAATCCTGCAATACGAACTGGGATTTATATGGAACGAAAGAATTAGAGATATGTTTAGAAGATTATTCGAATAGACTAAAGTTTCTATCTGACTACTCCGAAGAATATGAAAATGCAGATACAGGCTACTCCGAAGAAACGTATAACATCAAACATCAGCTATATTTAGATTATAAAAAATTATACAATGCCTGCAATAAAGCTTTAGAACAAAGAACTGCTGAATATGATGCTGCGGTTAAAGAGTATAAACAATATAATAAAGAAATGCTGGATATTAAAATTATGGTTCAGCGCGAAAATTATACAGATAAATTTACTGATGATGAAGAAAATATGCTAAAAAAAATATATCGCCACACAGATTACACGAACGAAAATGTCATCACTACTGATATCACAACTACGGATATTACCGTAGATAAGCAATATGCTCTTTATCTTGACGCTGTGGAAAATCTGTATGCTTCTGCTCATCCGCAATATTCCTACTCAGATACTTTAGACAATGTTTATCCATTGGAAGAGTATAAAAGTCTAGTTAAAACTCTTCACGTATATGATTATGTCCATGTTGAAGTAAGTGAATTTGGACATTTCGAAAGTCTAAGAATCATTTCCATAACAAGAAATCCTTGTGTTTACAACGGAACTCTACAGGTTGAATTTTCCACTGTAAGGCAATATAAATCAAAAAGAAACGACTTTACCAGCTTACTTGGAAGTGCCGTTTCTGCCGCTAAAAATTCAATTACCATGAATTCTAGTGCGTCCGATAAAACAGCTTCTTATACTATCACACCGGAATTTATAAAAGCAATTCTTGGGAGTAGCGGATTTTCAAATTATACTTCTGGAATACAATCTTCCACGGTTGATGCGGTAACTGGAAATTTCACGAATCTTTATGCTAAGTACATTGACGCAGACCAGATTGTTGCAAAACTTATAAAAGCTGATAGTGCAGAATTTAAAACACTTGTGTCTGAGTCTATACAAACAGATATTCTTACTGCAAAAATTCTCAATGCGGATGAAGGTTTTTTCAAGGAACTTACCACCCAATTAATAAAAGACGAGTCTGGTAATGTAATCATAGATTTAATTAATAACACGATAAATGCGTCAACAATTAATTCAGATGTTGCTCACATTAAAAATCTTTTGTCTGGTTCTGGCGAGTTCGGAGACCTTCAATCAATTCATCTTACAGTTGCGAACTCGACTATTGATGAAGCGGTAATTAAAGAATTAATCGCTGCAAAAATCTCTGTCGCAGATTTAATGGCTCATTCTGCAACCGCCGAACTGATTACGCTTATATCTCAAAATGGAAATCCTGCAATTGCGTTCAAAGGCGCAACTCAGCAATTCTATGATTCTGACGGGAATGTTCGAATTCAGATGGGCCAAGATGGTAAAGGGAATTTTAATTTTATCATTCGTGGAAGTGACGGCAAAACGAAAATGTTTGATGAAAACGGTATTACAGCGGATGGTATTCCTGACGGAACGATTATCGGAGGAATGATTTCTGACAATACAATCTCAAAATCTAAACTGGATTTTCCAATTATAGAAACGGACGAAAATGGGAAAATCAGCATCACTCAAATAAAAGACGGAAACGGAAACGAATTCGGATTCACGTATAATGAATTTCAAGAGAGCACAAAAAGTTCCCTGAATGAACTCGATAACAAGATAAACAATAACAGTTTTAAATTAAGAATTTCTGCATCTAAAGGTCAGTTCTTTAATAACGGCATTTCTGAAACAACTCTTGAAGCGCATCTGTTTCAAAATAACAACGAAGTCACTGAAAACTATGATTCTGAGTGCTTTCTTTGGAAGAGAACATCTTTCGACTCTTCTAGTGACACATACTGGAATGAGCAACACTCTGAAGGAACGAAAAAAATCGCTATAACAAGAACCGATGTAATGTACGGCGCAAACTTTTCTTGCACGTTTACCTATAACGGAGAAATCATTACATCACTCGCAACAATTAAATAACTAAGGAGGAAAAAATATGGCTAGAGTCTCGGCTTACGGAGACATTACGATTACCGACTTAACGGATGTCGGCAGAATTACTTCTTATCTTACTTCTTCTCTCCCTTTAACTGTACTTTATAACCCAAATCAAACACCCTCATATAATCCGAACTGGGAGACAACAAACCTCGTATTAACACCTACTATCTTCTTTAATGATACGCTCTTATCTTTAACTGCATCTGGACTTACAATCACATGGCAACGACAGGCAGGAAGCGGCTCAGTTACAAACCTTGTTTCTGGTGAATCACCTTCAAACGGGAAATTGATCGTTTCTAAAAACGTCCTTGAATCAACCCCAATCATTACATATATTTGCAACATCTCATATATTGACCCTAATACAAATGGTGTTGAAATCAAGTCAAAATCTCAAATGTCATTCTCTCTTTCGAAGTCTGCTCCTGAACTTTCAGATTGTAGTATTAATGGAGATACCGTATTTAAATACAACGGCGAAGGAGTTCTTACATCTGCTAAATCAATTACTCTTACCGCGAATCTTGTAAATACTTCTCTCAAACAATGGCAGTATAAAAAAGCAGACGGTAGTTTTGCGGTATATCCAAACTCCACAACCACAACTCAATTAGTGGTTAATGCAACAGACGATGTATTCATCAACGATATTGCAATTATTAAACTCGTAACTTCTGATAATGACATTTACGATATCCATCAAATTGTCAAACTTCGTGATGGTGCGGCTGGATCAGCTACTATCACTTGTATTTTATCGAACGACACACAGAGCGTTCCTTGTCGAACAGACGGAAGTCTTTATGACACTTCTTTAAATGGTTGTGACACTGTTATCTCGATTTTAAAAGGCGCGGATAATGACACTTCAAATTGGACGATTACGGCCACTCCAAGTACAGGAGTATCTGGTACATACGATACAAAAGGTCATAAATATACCGTAACTGCAATCACTCCAGATTCTGGATATGTAGAATTCACATGTACTAGAACTGGCTATGCAACAATCACAAAAAGATTCTCAATCAACAAAGACCGTTCTGGCTCTGATGGACAAGATGCTGTCATCTACTCTGTTTCCTCTGACGTTTCTTTTATGCAGGTAAATAAGAACGATGTTTTTGTTCCTTCCGCAATCACATTTACTGGCAAAAAGATAATCGGTAATAATACTGCTACTATCTATTCTGGACGATTTAAAATTTATGAAAGTGCAGACGGTTCAACATATTCTTTAAAATATACCTCTACTTCTGACGAACAATCAAAGACCTATAATCCTTCTACCACTGCAATCAAGACAATCAAATGTGAATTATATCAGTCTGGAAACACGACAAAAATGCTTGACGACCAGACAGTATCTGTTGTTAAGGATGGTAAAGATGGAGAAGACGGTAAGGAAGGCCCAGCCGCTATTAATGTAATATTAGGAAATAGTCATGAAGGAATCGCTTGTAATTCTTCTGGAGTAACTTTGGAGGAAAAGAACATTGAAATCCCTTTTGATTGTTATTCTGGCTCCACTCGTATCGCAGGAAAAGCTACTGTAGGTACTCCTCTTCCATCTGGTGTAACCATAAAGTCAAACACAGAAGCAACGGCAAGTGCTGGAGGAATGATTGTTCTTAATGTAAAAAAAGGATCTACTTTGTTCTCAGCCAACTCTGGAGATATCACAATCACGTTTACTGCCTCTGGACTCACATCCGTTCATAAATTTCAGCTTTCCAAAATCATTCAAGCCGATGCCGGAGAAAATGCTGTTTCATTCCAAGTATACTGCTCAACTGGAAGTGTCATTTACAAGAATTTAAATGAAGATTTTAATACCGTAACTTTATGTACTCGTTTAATTGATGGTTCTACTGTATTTGACTCCATGACTTCTGAATCTGGAGCTATGCTCACAGATGAATCTGGAAACATTTTAACTTCTGAATCCGGAGAAACTCTTATTGACGACACGAATCCTATTTCTTATCAGTGGTATAAATATGTCGGCAGCGGATATAAAGAACTGACAGGAGAAACAAATTCTTTTCTTGCTGTTACTGCGGATATGGTTGATTCCAAAGACTTCTTCAGATGTTCTGTAACATACAAAGGAAAGACTTATTATGGGTTCTGGGAAGTAACTGACCGCACAGACCCAATCACTTGTGAGGCATATTCTACCCTTGGCACTCAGTTAGTGAATGGTGTTGGGGTTGGATGCATTTACGCTAGAGTAGAACAGAATGGTGTAGAAGTTGACCTTTTAAAAAGCGATGTATTTTCTACCACTGCTCCTACTGGCGCAACAAAAGGGGATTTTTTCTATAAAATCGACAAAGCAACTAAAAGCGTTACTCTTATGAAATATAACGGAACGACATGGGAGGCTGCTACGTCTGATGACCTTCCGGTTTGCGAGTATAAATGGTACAGAAGGGATTCTTTAGGAAATGCAAAAGATTCGGCAAAACCATACGCTACTGCCAAAGTCATTTATTTAGATAAAGATGTGGTTGATGGCAAAACTACATTCGGTTGTTTCGCTGATTTAGAAATTTAAGGAAAGGAGTATTTATGTCTGAAAAGAAAATAACGACTGTTGATGTCGCATCTGATGTAACTTCGGGTGCGACTCTTTATATCGAAGAAAACGGAACTTTTAGACGAGCCAATGAATCTCAGGTGAAAGAAATTCTCGGCATTAAAAATTTAGAAGAAAAAACCGAAAATTTAGAAAAAAATATGGTCGATAAGTCTGTACTTTATGATGTTCTGCATAATACTCCCCACATTGAGACAATCGGAGACTATTTCGACCTCAAAAGAACTGGAAAAATTTATCGTACAAGAATCTGGCTATTTTCTAAGAACCCAATCTCATCTGGTACGAAACTTTTAGATAACGCCGGATTAGAGTTTTCTCCTTCCACCGATACTGTTGAAGGAAGAGATGACTACCTTAATGGAGAAAATCCGCTTTTTGAATGGATGAACTGCAATTATAAAAGAAACGATGATGGTTCTCCTTACCCTACTGCTTTGGAAGGTGATGAAAATTATCGTACAACTGGAGCTGTCGATGTAGGAACAATTCAGATGTCTTTTTATTATAACGTAGAGACAAATCTGGATGAAGGATATATGGATTTTACAGTCTCAGATAGCAGACATGCTTTAAGGACGGATGTAATTTTATATCCTTGGACTGAATGTAAAACTGCTGATAATCAAGTACTTCAATGGTGTATTGGAAGCAAGTACTATGCAACTCTCGGAGACGATGGAGTTTTGAGGTCTGTAAAAAATGCCAAGCCAGAACTCTGGATATCTCATAACAAGATGGTGAGTGAATTCCAGAAAAAAGGAAAAGGATATCACGGTGCAGGTGCGGAACATATGGCTTTTCAGTACATTTTTAATATCATCAAGGGAGCAACAAAAAATTCTCAAGATATTTTTATGGGATGCACTAATTATAATTACCAATATTCTGCTTCGATAATTCGTTCCGAGAAAGAGGTTTATTTTCCAGTAACAAATAGTCAAGCAAATAATCTTGTAGTCGGTTCATCTGTGTCTGTAGGATATGGACAACTTAATGATGCAAAAACAGGAGTAAATTTAGACAGAGGAGTTACCAACCTTCATAAATACGCAAAAGTAGTTAGGATTCTAAAGATAGAAGCTTTGGACGCTAATAATAAGGCAGTATATTTAGACGTGGATACAGGCTTTGACACTACTCCCGTCGCGTTATCAGATTCTGTTACTGCTAATATCACTTTATCAACAATGCCGTGGTACTCAGGAACAACCGATGTTGTTATCGGAAAACACGATGGTTCCCCAGTGTCTAACACTAGCGGCAAGTACCCGTATAGGGTTCAAGGGCGAGAATATCGAAATGGCGCATATGAAATTGCTTCTGATACTGTAATGTTCTTTCAATCCGACTATAGCAAAGACGTATATGTTTGTCCAAAAGGAGTTGCTCGTAGTACCTCTGATTCCGTTATCAAGCAGACATATACAAAAGTAGGCAATATTCCTGCGTCCAAAGATGGAAAAGGTGCTGACTATTGGATTGGAGATATTTCTATTGATGTCTCCACAGGTGCTTGGTATCCTTCAAGCATTGGTTCTAGTAGCTCACAAGGAGTCGGCTCTATTCTTTACGCTGGAGGGGCCAATACTTCCGGTTCCAGAGAATTTTTAGTCGGCGGTAATCTCTGGTCTGGACGTGATGCTGGCTTTCTTGTGAATTGCGGGGGCTGGCTCGACGGGGCGTACTGGTTTTGCGGCTGCCGCGATTAGTTATCCTGGTCTTTCAGGGGTGAATTTTACAAAGCGAAGACTGTAAAAGAGGGGCATTCCCCTCTTATTTTATTATTTAATATAATTATAGGGACTTATGGTGTCTGTCGGCGGTAATCTCAGGAATGGACGTAATGCTGGCTTTCATGTGAATTGCAGGAACAGGCTCGACAGGACGAACTGGAATTACGGCTGCCGGAATTATCAAAATTCAATTTTATTTTATTGACATCATAATTCGCAGACGAAAAGTCTGTTATGTTTTTCATACCTTCGCCGTTGCGCGAAAAATTCTTTTTATAAGACCAACCTGTTCTTCTTTATCCGCAGAAGAATGGGAATCATAGTGTTATGTGGCTATGATTGGGCGTAGTAGAAAATCGAAGAACCGAAAAGCCTTTTAAAGATAATCGTTAAGTTATCAAGGATAATACAAAAGAAACGAGGTCTTAGTACAACGAAACGATACTGTAAAGATATTGATATAAGTGATCGAAAGCTTATAAGCAGAGCTGTATATTCTTGCTTAGAAGGAAAATATAGACGAAACGATGTTTTAGACTTATTTTCCGCCGAAAGTGGTCTTACAAGAAATCAAATCTATTGCATTTTCTATAGATACGGAAAAGATAGTTTAAAATGGATTGTAGAAAAAATAATTAATTCTATCCAATTTGAATTATCAAATAGAGATTTACATTTTCCTGCTATTTGGTACAAAACTAAAATTGACCCATCTTCTTTTAAAGAAAGAAAGATTGGTATACAGAACATAAAACAACAAATTTACGACTATGTAGCAGTTGAAGGATTGCAACCTATTTTGTGTCGAATTGGAGCTAATCAATGCGCTTCAATAAAAGGAAAAGGTTGTATTTACGGAGTTAGAAAAATTCGCAGATGGTTAAGAAATAAATCGCTTAAATATTTTGCGAAAACAGACATTAGAAAGTGTTACGAAAGCATTGACAGAAAAATGCTTATGGATTTTCTCCGTAAAAGAATCAAAAATGACTTGCTGTTATGGCTTATAGAAACCCTAATAAGTACCTTCGATAAGGGATTATCTATCGGTTCATATCTCTCTCAATTCTTATGTAACATCTATTTATCTCAGCTATATCACGAAATCAGTCATATGCATCGTTATCGAAAGAAACGGAAAACTGGTGAAAAAGAATATATTTCTTTAGTAAAACACCAGCTATTTTACATGGACGATATCATGCTTATGTCAACAAATTCGAAAGATATCCATAAGGCGGTTAAGCAGCTAATAAAATATGCGAAAAACAAATTAGGATTAGAAATCAAAGTAGATTGGTTTGTCTCAAAAATTGATGTAAAAGATAGCGACACTCAATTTATAGACATGATGGGATATCGCATATATAGATGGCACACAACGATACGGAGAAGAACATTCAAGCGAATCCGTCATACGTTCTTGAAAGTGAAGAAATTAATTGGTACGCATAAAGCCATTCCTATTCTCTGGGCAAGGCGAGTTATTTCCTATTGGGGTCAAATTATAAACAGCGACAGTAACAAAATTAATAAAAAATATAATATATCTAAAATTGTTAAAATATGCAAAAAGGTGGTGAGCAACTATGGCAAAGGAACTTTTTATGGAAAAGCAACAGCCTGTCCAAGTTATTGCTGATAAAGATTTGCTGTATGTATTTATCTGCTTAAATGGGAAAGAGAAAATCGTCGATTCTCCAGATTCAGGGGATTCTGGTAATACATCTCCTATTTCATATATAGAATACGACTACAATCAATTTGTTGTAAACAGAGATTCTATTAACTTAGACGACCTAATGATAAATCCGGACAAATATCTCGATTATGCGGCGAATCCAGAGCTAGATAATTTGAAGTTAGAAAAAATTGCACAATCTAAAGATGTTCTAGCAAAATACTTATCTTCCCATCCTTTATTTTCTGATGCGAAATATGCGGAAGGAAGATACTACACCGTTACAGAAGAAAAGCAGCGCCAATTAACCTCCAAAATGGCCATGTACAACTTATATTCTCAGCAATCGCTTGAATATCCGCTTTTAAAATGGAATGACGTGGGAAATATATGTGAAGATTGGACTGTTGAAGAACTGACAAAACTTGCAATGGAAATTGATGCTTATGTAACTCCTCTGGTCGAGCGACAACAATCATATGAAAAAACTATTCAAAAAGCAAAAACTATTGAAGAAGTAGAAAATATCACGCTCTCATTTGAGTAATTGGAATAAAAGGAGAAACTATGACAAAGACAGGAAAAGTAGAGTTATCAAATTATCAGATTTTAAAAATTGTTTCTTGGTACAATAATAACTTTAAGCCAAGTGATAGCAACAAAGAACTTCCGATGAAGTTGCGCCTTAATTTACAGCGCAATATTTCCGCTTTAATCGACAACGCTCAGTCATTCGAAAAAGTATGTCGCGAAATGTGGGACGATGTTCAGAAAGGCTTTCTTACTGACGAAAAATCCAGAGAAGTTAAAGAAATGAAAAAAGATGAATCTGGAGAAGAAAAAGAGATTGTGAGCCGCGTTGTTAAAGAAGAATTCCGAGAGGAATATCAGCAAAAAAATAAAGAGATGAGCGAAAAAATCGAAGAGCTCTCAAAAGAAACTGAGATTTATTCCATTCGATTATTTGATCTGGATGAATTTGCAGACTCATTACCGAAAGATACTATTCTTAGTGTTGATGATTTATTTATGCTCACATTCATGGATGAGAACGGAGAAAATATTGTTCAAGATTAGCGTTTAGAAAGAAGGTGGATTAATGAAAGTAAGTGCTTATGGAGATATTACTATTACTATTGTGAACGAGCCATTCTCGATTCATCTGTCGAATGAAGCGCAACAATTTCCAACGGACGAAAACCGAAAAGTTTCAGAAAACTTATCATATTATACCGATGTGAGCGTCATAAAAGGAGAGGTCTCTAATCCGAACTTTACGATTGGAGAGATTAAATCTGCTAACGGAATTACGATATCTAAAAACGCAAATAGAATCACATTTTCCGTAAAAGAAGGAGTTATCTTACCTGCTGATTCGGGAAGCTTTGATATTCCGGTAACTCTTAACGGCGAAACATTGATAAAAACATTTTCTTGGAGTTGCCAAAAATCTGGCGCAGCAGCCAAATCCGTTAAAATTACTGCAAGTTCTACTATTTTCAAAAGCTCAGATGGCGGGGAAACTTATTCTCCGGACACTATTACGCTCTCTCCGTCTCTTCAAGGAGGCATATCATTTTCTAAATGGCAATATAGCGTGACTGGCGGCTCAAGTTGGACAGACATAAAGACTGGAACTCACGGATTCACTCTCTCCTCTACCTCCTTAATCGTTTCAAAAAATTGTGATTTGTTTACATCCGAAACTACTTCTATCACGCTACGATGCCTTTCATCTGATGAAAAATATTATGACACAATAACGATTCAAAAAATGAGAGACGGAAAAGACGCTGACACTAGCGGAATTGATGGCCGCAATAGAATATCTTTTGGTAGCGGAGAATATCAAAAAGGATTTTTTAAGAATTTCAGCAAAACTGAGCAAGGATATGGAGAACATACTTTAACTTCAAAAAAACAGTATTCTAACGTAAATTTAACCGACGGTTTTCTGCTTGGCTGCAGAGATTATAAAGTTGGAGAAAAAGTAACTTTTTCGTATGATATTATGTATACTGAATGGAATTTTCCTACAGGTTCAGATCGTAGCGAATTCTGGATTGGACAGCGTTATACTAATTCTACAGATAGTTCAGCGATTGGGGCTTGGCGTGCCGTTACAATGCACAACCTTCCTGTTGTCGGAGAAGGAGGCTGTAAACTCGGTGCTTGGTATCATGTCGAAAAAACAATGACTATCCCAGAACAGGCGAATGAATCGGTTGGTACGACGGCTTCGATTCAATTCTACAATTCAAGCGCAGAAAAAGAAGCTAAAATCACGTTTAGAATGAAAAATGTCAAATTAGAATACGGTGAAAAAGCAACTGATTGGAGTCCCGCTCCAGAAGACAATATTTCTTCGATTAAAACTCTTGAAACGATTGCGCGCAAAAATACTCTCGATATTGAGACGAAAGTGGGAAAAGCCGACTTTTTTAAGGTTATTAATCCAGATACTGGCGAAGATGAGAAACAAACTATTTCAGAGTTTATGTCCACTTCTACTCAGAATATGTACGGCTTCAAGCGGGAAGTTAAACAACAATACGATAGCTTAGAACTGGGTGGCGTGAACTTATTTGTTCAAAACACAACAATTCAAGGTAAGTATTTAAGTTCAGAAAACGTAGAAATAAAAGATTCTGCATGGGGATATTCCGACTACATTGATTTAAGTGGGATGGATTACTACATCGCGTCTGGCTTTACAAATTTAGGAGCTGCCCCAGCAACTTGTTTTTACAATTCCGATAAAGTCTTTCTTTCGGGGGTAAAATCAGAAATTCAGAATAGTCAAGAATCAAAGAGAAAAATGCTTCAGATACCGGACAGCGCGGCTTTTATGCGTTTTTCATTTTTGCTGGCAGACATCGAAACACTGAAAATTGAGAAGGGGACAAAATCTACTTCCTACTCTCCTTCTCCCGAAGATGTTGCTCATAACATTAAAACCGTAGAAGAACAGACAGCAACAAAATTTTCATGGCTTGTAAAGAGTGGAACAAGTGAGTCCAATTTTGAACTTACAGATAGGACAATCAGTCTAATATCAAAAAATATTAATTTAAATGGTATCGTTACTTTTATGAATACTGCGAAAGGTGAAGTATATAAGAATTTGTATGCTTCTACAGGTTATGCAGATTTTGAAAGTATTAAATCTACTGATGAGGCTATTTGTTATGCAAAACTTGACAGCAATTCTGTGGCAATAGATAGTTCTACATATTGGTGCGGTAGTAATTCTCTTAAAATTTCTGGAACGGCGAAAAATCGTGTTAGAGTTTATTTGGGGAACAAAGAAAATAATTATGGATGTATAAAGGTAGAACAAGGAAAAACTTATCAGATAACAGCATATGCCAAATCTGATTCTGAGCAAAATGTATCTTTTGGTATTGACTGGATTACACATGGAACAAAAATAGATGCCGCAACAGGTACTTGTTATATTGAGTCGTATTTGTTTAATCCTCAAAAACCTTCTTTTCCTAAAGGATGCACCACAATCACTCCAAATACATCATGGCAAAGAGCAATTACTACATTTACTGTAAAGGACAAAACAAATAGTTATTATTATATTAGTATTGTTCCTACGATATATAATCAATTAAGTAAAAATGCTAATTTCTGGGTCGATGGAATTATGGTCGAAGAAGTTGAGTCTTTGAATTCCGAGCCAAATGAATTTACTAATTCGGCAAAAGCTACAATTATTGACGGTAATTCTATTCTTACTGATTCTATTACGGCAGATAAATTAACGGCAAACTCTATTACGGCTGAAAAAATTATGGCTGATGCATTGAAATCTAAAAATTATATAGTTGGAGAATCTGGTAGCTTCTTAAATCTTGCGGATGGTAGCTTTGATAGCAAGTACTTAAAATGGGATAATGCAGGAAAAGTTATTGCAAATGATATAACTGTAGTTGGCGGTTCAATTAATGTTAATAATAAATTTATTGTTAACAATGATGGAGTTGCAACATTACAAGGAGCTACTGTTGTGGGCAATATTACGGCTGAATCGGGCAAAATTGGGAAATTTAATCTTGACAATCTAGCTTTAGTTACTGGAGATACCGATGTAACTTGTGCAGGTTTAGGCGGTAGTTCTCAGGCTTTTTGGGCAGGTTCTTTAATTATGGATAATGCACCGTTTAGAGTTGGATATGATGGGAAATTATACGCTTCGGATGCGGATATTTCTGGAATTATTAATTCTACGGATGGTAGTATTGGGGGATGGAAGATAAATAGTGAGGGAATTAAATCATTTTATTCACATACTGATACAGTTGACACTGGGATTTTAGATTTTTCCAATTCACTAAGTCTTTTGTCCGATACTTCTAGCATTATTTTAAATTACGATGGTAAAACTTACTCTGATTCTTCAAGAAAAAATATTTTGGAAAGACAAGTTGATTCTTTATCCTTAAATGAATGTTTAATTCAAGGTTTGTCTAAATATACAATATATGGAGAAGAAAATGAAGAACAGAGTTATAGCTTTTACTTAAGTGCTATAAATGGATTACAAATGTGGGATAATATATCAGGAGATAAGACTGTATATTCTTGGAATGGGATTTTATTTAATGATGGATCCCGTTTAAATAGTGCAAAATGTCATGCTGGCTTAGTCGCTCATTATTGGAATTCTAATAATACAAGTTGCGGAACAAAAAAGGATAACTATGTAAAACTTACTTCGTTCAGTAATGGCACGGAAGGTAAGTTAAGCGAATTATATTATAAAAAATCGAATTATCAAATTGCAATATCTAGAAATGGAGTATATAGTTTTCAAACTCGTCTTGCTATTAATTCTCCGACTGCAAATAAGAGAGTTGAGGTTGCATTATTTAAAAATGGGAGTAGGTATGCGGCATATTCCGCAAGTTATACTACTCCAGTTAATTATACGTTGGGTCAATTAAACAACTATATATTATATTTATCTGAGGGAGATACTATAGATTTTAGAATTGCTCCTATAGATGGCTACTCTGTTAATGTTAATATGGTAGATATTTTAATTTATGCATTGGATTATGATTTTGATGGTACTGAATTATTATAATAAATAAAATTAGATAACAACAAGGGTTCAGAAGAAAGAACCCTTGTCAATAGATTATTATTTTACTTTTACTGTAATTTTGGCTTTCTTTCCAATACTTGTTTTTAATGTAATTACAGACTTTCCTTTTTTAAGACCTTTTATTTTACCATTTTTAAGAATTTTTACAACTTTTGGTTTGGATGATTTCCAAGACAATATGTCCTGAGCGTTTACAGGTTTTCTTATGTATTTAAGTCTTATAGATTTTCCTTTTTTGATTGTAATGGATTTTTTCTTAAATTTGAGCTTAGAAGTAGGAGTTAATTTAGGTATAATTCGTGATTGCAAAACAATTCCACATCTTTTGCATATTTTTTCTTCAAGTCCATTCTGTGAAAGTGTAGGATTATTCATCAACATCCATTCGCTAATATCATGCCCAAGAGCAGGAATGATTTTTCGATATACAACTTGGTGACAAATATTGCAACTTATAGTTTTATCCCAACTTTCAGTACAAGGGGAATGTGTTTTATTTTCTACCCAGTTATCCTTATATATAGTATGGTTCCCATCTGCACAATTATTATTTGTAATAAACTCTATGCTCGGGAATCTCTTTGCAACTAAAATTGTTCCGTCATTATTTTTAACTTTAATTTCTGAAATAACAATCCATGTTCTACCTTCTTTTTTTGTGTATAAATTTATTCTTCCTTGAAAATAACCGTTGCCTTCATTATATTTCAATGAGAATAAAACACCATTCCCTCTAACATAAATAGAAGTTATTTGAGATGTATCGACATCATTTAAGTTCCTGAACTTAACCATTAAAATAGGACTTTCACCTATTCGATACACAGGCTTATCGAGTTTTATTTCTTTAACAGTAATTTCTCTCGGTTTCTCCCCTTCAATAATTTCCGCACTCGCAGGAACATTCGCTGCGCCAAATGCCATAACAACACATAGTATTGCAACAAGCAACATTTTAACTCTTTTCATATTCTTCTCCTCTCTCGCCTTATGACGAATAAAAAACATTTATTTATATTATAAATGTAAAAAAAGATATTGGCAAGAAGAAAACGAAAGAAGGTGATTCAAACGCATAACATTAAAGTCTTTATTAAATACCTTATACTCTTTCTACTTGGCGGTTATACATATTACGGCATTGAAATCCTCTGGCGTGGGTATTCTCACTATAGCATGATTATATGCGGTGGAATCTGCTTTATTTATGCAGGACTACAGAACGAACAAGTTGAATGGGATTATCCGTTCTGGAAACAAGTATTAAGAGTTGAAGCGTTTATATTAAGTGCTGAGTTTATTACAGGATGTATTGTAAATCTTTGGCTTGGATTGAATGTATGGGATTATAGCGGTTTGCCGGGAAATGTTTTGGGTCAGACTTGTCCGCAGTTTGCTTTATTATTTTTGCCGTTAAGTGCAATTGCTATTATTGTTGATGATTTTGTTAGATGGAAATGGTTTGGCGAAGAAAAGCCAAGATATAAATGGAGATGACATTATGAAGTATACTTTAATAAAAATACGAAAACAGAAGCAAAAAACTGATTTTATCCCTTTAATGGACAGAAAAAGGACAATAGATAGATCCACACACGATTATTCCAATGTAGTTGGTTGGAATTTTAATGGAAAGGAATGGTGATAGATATGAAGAAAGCAGCTTATGGAATTATAGATGATTCTTACTTTGCCAATTTGTCGAATTGGAATATTAGTCCGAAAAAAGACACTCGCAGAGATAGAATATTTAAAGTTTTAAAAGATATAAAGAAAAATCCTTATGTTGCCAAATTAAAACACAAAACAATCTAAAATAAATCTATCTTTCTCTATACTATTGGTATATAATGGAAATATATTAATTGCAAAGGAGAAAGAAATATGAGCGTTGTTTTATTGCATGTAGCTAAAGGAACTTTATACTTAATGGGAGATAAAAGAGAAACTATATTAACTAAATCAGAAGATAATAAAAATATCGTATTTGAAAAGCGAGATAACACCACAAAGATTTTTAAAATAAACGACGATGTTTTAATTGGATGTACAGGCGCAACAAATGCATATCGACAATTATTGGAAAATATTTTAGATTCCGATTTTAAAGTTTTTGAAAAAGCAAAAGATTGGAATTATTCTACTATTAAATCAAAAC
>ERZ1034687.503-NODE-503-length-24687-cov-4.916937_pt1 | contig 24687 bp, 5 predicted proteins | sample MGYA00520704_ERZ1034687 | MGnify/ENA primary metagenome ERZ1034687 (study PRJEB33766, sample SAMN09781762) | gut metagenome | biome: gut microbiome | host: Homo sapiens | place: Madagascar | study: EMG produced TPA metagenomics assembly of the PRJNA485056 data set... | reverse complement strand
GAACTTTGACTGCCAAACCCTACATACAAGCCTTCACCTTGTTGGGGTGCCTATATAGAAAAAGCACCGTAATCTATTGATATACGGTGCTTTAATGCTGTTTTTGAAGGCTTTTGTGAAGTCCTTCGTTTTTGTTTCAGCGGAGAGAGAGGGATTCGAACCCCCGGAGGTTTGACCCTCAACGGTTTTCAAGACCGCCGCAATCGACCACTCTGCCATCTCTCCGAAAATCCGTCCGACTTTAGTCGGACGATTTTCTGTATTTCTTCCGCGGAGAGGACGAGATTCGAACTCGTGGTAGAGAATAACCCCTACGACAGTTTAGCAAACTGTTGGTTTCAGCCACTCACCCACCTCTCCAGTGGTTCGCTTTTGCGAGTGCAAAGATATATCAGATATTTCAGTCTGCCAAATTTTTTGGGATGTTTTTTTGCAGTTATTTTTCACAATATATGCAAGTCGTTGTCTGTCAGCGGTGGTTGCGGAACGTTGTGGTTGCGGAGTTTTGCAATGCGGCAAATTTTAAGTATGTTTGCATATGCATCTCGGCAGAGCAGGCCCAATCAAGTATGGATGCTTTGCGCTCGATTTGCACTGTCTTATGGTTAAAAATAAGGATATGGGAGAAACTGCGATATCATTGGTGGAGTTCAATCGGCGCATCGGCGGCTTGCTGCACGATGCGTCGGTGCAGCGGTGCTGGGTTGTGGCTGAGACAAGCGACGTGCGTCAGAGCGGCGGTCACTGCTATCTTGAGTTGGTGCAGAAGGATGCACAGACGGGGCAGACGCTTGCCCGTATGCGTGGAATTGTCTGGGCGAGTGTGTATGCCCGTCTGCGTTGTGAGTTTGAGAGAGCCACGGGGCAGCCGTTTGCGTCGGGACTGAATGTGATGGTTGAGGTCAGTGCCAATTTTCATGAGCAGTACGGGCTGTCGGTGGTGATAACCGGCATCAATCCCACTTATACGCTCGGCGACATGGCCCGTCAGCGCCTGGAGATACTCAACCGGCTGAGGAGCGAGGGCATAATTGATATGAACAAGCAGTTGCCGTGGGCCGACGTCGCTCAGCGTGTCGCTGTGATTTCTGCCGCTGGCGCTGCTGGATATGGCGATTTTATGAATCAGCTTCACAACAACCCGTCGGGCATCAAGTTCTACACGTGTCTTTTCCCGGCGGTGATGCAGGGGCAGAGCACGGTGACGTCGGTCATCGCCGCTTTGGAGCGCATCAACGACTATGCCGATCTTTTCGACTGTGTGGTGATAATCCGTGGTGGCGGCTCGACGAGCGATTTGAATTCGTTCGACAACTATGACCTTGCTGCCAACGTAGCGCAGTTTCCGTTGCCGGTGATATGCGGCATCGGGCACGACCGCGACAATACGGTGGTCGACTCGGTGGCGTCGGTGAGGGTGAAGACGCCCACGGCTGCCGCAGAATGGCTGCTCGATCGCGCGCAGTCGGCTCTCGACCATGTCAACGCACTCACAGACATGGTGGTCGACTCTGCCACGCAGATGCTTTCGGGCGCGCGTCAGCAGCTGGCATATTTCACAAGCGGCATTCCGTTGATGGCCGACAACATAGTGGTGCGCCACCGCGCACGTCTGCAGCAGATTGCCGCGGCGATACCTGTTGTGGCGGCACGGCGCATCGACGGAGCCGGCAAGGATTTGGCGTTTGCCTCACAACGGGTGGCAATGGCGGCACGGCAGTGTGTGGCTAACGAGCGGCAGCGCGTGACGGGGCTTGAGAAGCAGGTCGAGCTGCTGTCGCCCGACCGCGTGTTGCGCCGTGGCTATTCGCTGACGCTTCGCGACGGACATGTGGTCTCCTCTGCCTCGTCGCTCCGTGCCGGCGACAGTCTCGTCACCCGCTTTGCCGACGGCGAGCGAACGTCGGTGGTGGAGTGAGGTTCTTGAAGAAAAAAGTTGATTGTAAATGGATTAAATATAATGCTATGAAGCTTGAAAAAGGGATATATGAAAATTTGATAGACAGCAAATTGGCTGCCGACATAAAAGTTAGTGAAGAGAATGGTCTGATTTGCAGCAAAGATGCGATGGATGCTGCGGAATCGTCAAGGATGCTTGCAGAATATCTTGCGGAGGCAGTCAGAAGAAAATTGGATGACAGCGAAAAGTCGTTGGAGGATAAAAAAGATTTGGTTAATGCAATCCTTGATACGGAAATCTTTGCTGGCGACAAATCTGCGATTGTCGAGACCAATCTTCTTACGGAAGTCATGGACAGGCGGGAAGCGGCAGAGCGTAAAGCTGTCAAGAGGGAGGCGCTTCGGCCGCGCACGGGTTTCCGTGTCAGCAATCTTTTCACGGGAGGGCAATCGGCTGTGCAACTTGGACATGAGATTGTCAGAGACATTGCATCCGCCGACAGAATATGCATTATTGTGTCGTTTCTTAGATTGTCGGGTATAAGGATGCTGCTTGAAGATTTAAGGCGGTTTTGTGAGGTTGATGGACATAGACTGCAGATAATAACGACTACTTATTGTGGGATAACAGAGGCAAAGGCGGTGGAGCAACTGGCGTCATTGCCAAATACGGAGATAAGGATTTCCTATAACACCGAGATAGAGCGGTTGCATGCCAAGGCTTATATTTTTGTCAGAAATTCAGGCTTGAGCACGGCTTATATAGGGTCATCAAATCTCTCCAAGTCGGCTCAGACAGATGGCTTGGAGTGGAATCTAAGGGTGACGAATGTAGAAAATCCGCATATCATCAAATCTGCTCTTGCCACATTTGATATGTATTGGAACAGTGAAAATTTTGAGGATTTCGGAATTGGAGGAATTGAGAAATTCAACAGAGAGTTGAAGAGACAACGTGATGCCAAAGATCCGCAAAAGCAGTTTGAGATGTTTAATCGTTATCAAGTGCTTCCGCATCAGAAACAAATACTTGACCGACTGCAGGTGGAACGTGAGGAGAACGATATTTGGCGCAATCTGGTTGTTGCGGCTACGGGAACAGGAAAGACTGTAGTTGCGGCATTCGACTATAAGCGTTTCCACGAACACAACCGCAATGGAAGCCGATTGTTGTTTGTGGCTCATCGTAAAGAGATTTTGAAACAGTCGGAACGTACATTCCGGAGCGTGATGTGTGACCAGAACTTCGGAGAACGATGGGATGGGGAGTCTAAACCCGTCGCAGGTCTGGATCATTTGTTTATTTCGATAACAATGCTGAATAACCGGATGGACGATACGTTCAAAGAATTAGGCGCCGATTATTATGACTATATAGTTATTGACGAGGTGCATCATGCCGCGGCCGACAGTTATAAGAATATTATCTCGTTCTTTAAACCGAAAATTCTTCTTGGACTTACGGCTACACCGGAGAGAATGGATGGTCAAAGTTTGTTGCCGGATTTCGGAGGCAGGATAAGTGCTGAAATCCGTTTGCCACAGGCTCTTGACGAGGGCTTGCTGACACCGTTCCAATATTTCTGTATTTCGGACACTGTGGATTTGAGAGAAGATGGATTGATGCGTGGCGACAAGCTGATTGTCGATAAGCTTAGCGACAAACTGTGTGACGGGGAGCGTGTAAACTTGATAGTTAAGACACTGGGACGGTATTTGCCCGACGAACATAATTGCCGGGCATTGTGTTTCTGCTCCGACAAGAGGCATGCACAATTCATGGCGGAGCGCTTCGCGGAAAATGGGCTGCGGTCGGGATGCCTGACATCGGATGTAAGTGCGGAAGAGCGGGTAAGGCTCAATTATGCCATACAAAAAGGTGAAATCAACTATCTGTTTGTGGTCGACATATTCAATGAGGGTGTTGATATCCCGGAAATCGACACTGTGCTGTTTCTGCGTCCAACCGACAGTTTGACGGTGTTTCTGCAACAATTGGGACGAGGCTTGCGCTTGTGTGAGAGCAAGGACTGTCTGACGGTGTTCGACTTTGTCGCTCAAATGAACAGGCGTTATGATTTCTCTGAAAAATTCAGAGCTCTGTCGCTTCAAAAAAAGGCTGACGTTAAAAAGCAGATTCAGGAAAACTTCCCGGATTTACCGCATGGCTGTGCTATTTTTATGGAGCGCAAAGCTCGGGAATACGTCTTGCAAAATATTCAGAAGGCAACGTTCCGTAAAAACATATTGATTGATATGTTGAGAAAGTGTGATGGCACACCGACTATATCTGAGTTTCTGAAGGACAATAGTTTTGATGTCCGAGTGCTGTATAATAAGAATTGCTGGACAAAAATTAAAAAGGAGGCGGGAAAATGCACTTATGACGAAGACCGTCTGACCAAATTGTTTGAAAAGGGGATAGGGCGATTGACGCATATTAACTCTGCTTCCCAAATCCGATTTATCCGTAGGTTCTTGAACGACGGCTGCAGCTGGCAGATGTCGGATAGAGAACGCTGTTTCGCCACGATGCTTTATTATGCGTTGTTTCAAGAACCTGTCAAGAATCTTGGATTCGGAAATATGCAGGAGGCGCTTGAGACGATAAGAAATTATCCGTTGTTCGTTCAAGAAATAAGGGAGCTGACCGACTATATTATGGAAAACCTTGAATTCCGGACATCTGTGCTCAGCGAAGCTTATCCATCAGCTCTTGAATTGCATGGTTGCTACAGCCGTGAGGAGATATTCATTATATTTGGCCTGCAGGATGAAAATAAGCAGAGGAAAGGTCATGTGGCAGGATTGCAATATGTGGAGGACTGCGATACGGAGTTGTTTTTTGTCACGCTCAACAAATCAGATAAAGATTTCTCGCCAACGACCCAGTATGACGACTACTTTATCAGTGCCGACAGATTCCATTGGCAGTCGCAGAATCGGGATTCACATGGGAACAGAGGCGACCGTTATGTCCACAACAACGGACGGCGCTTTATGCTGTTTGTAAGGGAGAACAAGCGCGACGGTTTCGGCAACACTTCTCCGTATTACTGTATGGGCATGCTCGACTATCTTGACTCATATGGCGATTTTCCGATGAACATACGCTGGCAGTTGGAACAGCCAGCGTTGCCGCAATTCATCAAGGCTGTATAAGCTGTGCTATCTCCTGGGCGCACGGGGTTATCTGACGATGACTTTGGTGGTGCCGAAGATGTAGAGCCCGGGCTGGAAGTCGCTGTATGTGGCAATGCCGGGCTGCACGTCAAGGATGCTGTAGAGTTGACCCGCTACCGTTACCACATTCAGTCTTGTTGCCATCGTGCTTTCGATGCGCACGCGCTGGTTGCCGATTGCGCGGACGGTTATATGGTCTTCTTTCTGTGTGTCATCCTCGTTCTCTTCCATGTCGGGCATAATGTTGTCGGCATTCTGTTCGGCGATGTTGATCACCGAAGTGTAGTCGTAACGGGCGTTTGACTTCGTTGCCGTCGGCGACATATATGTGCGGAACGGCGTCACTGTCGACAGCGATGAAGCATCGTCGAAAGCCGTGCCGCTGTCGTTCATTCCATACACATTGCCGTTGCTCACATTGATGGCGGAGAAAGTGCCGAGGTGAGAGTATTTTCCGCCTACCATAGTTGCCATACCTTTTGTGACCGGGATGGTTATTGCGCCGTACGACGTGTCGCCGGTGTGGTTGTCGCCGTAGGCGTTGAATGTCACGGTCTGAGCGTCTTCCCAAGCCCCGAAAATATCGTTGTAGAACGCACTTGAGAGGTCGAACTCATAGTAGCGTGCACCAGGGAAACGCACGATGTAGGGCACTTCGCCTGCAAGACGCAGGTAGTCGGGGTAATTGTGTGACGTCGCATAGTATGGGTTGGCATACTGGTTGTAGAGTTTGTCGGCGTAGTTGTCGACGAAGAACGTATTTGCGAAAGTATAGGAAACACCATTTGTCAAGGCATTGCCCGAAGCGTCGGTAGGGGAGAACAAGGCTGCGCCAGGACGCTGGAACACTGCCGACGGAACGTTGCCCTCTGAGGCAATCGATGTCAGTCCGCGTAGCCAATATTCATGGTGTAGCGAGTGGATGTTCTGACTTGGGTTGTCGGTTTCCGTGTCCGACGGCGAGCCGTAGAAATGCGTTATCTCGCCGTTGAGCGATGCGGCGACCTTGTCGACGGTGAACGGCAGGCAGATGCCTTCCCATGCGCCTTTGCTGTCCTCGGCATAGTGCAATGGCCGGCGCACATACCATGCGCGGTCGTTGACGTTGAAGGCGATGGGCACGCAGAGATTGTTGTTGTTGCAAGTCTCTCCATCTCCGTTCTCGTTGTCGGGAGTGCGCTCCACGAAGTGTAACAGAGTGGTGCTGTAGCCGTCGATGCCTTTTGTTATATGGTGTCCGCTTATCAAAGCCTCTCTTGTAGTCTCGTTGTAGTTGAGAGCTTTTTCCACCACGTCGTAAGCCTCGTTGCCTGTTGCCTCGTCATTATCGGCGGTGTAGACAAGGAGATTCTGCGTGATGCCTGCGTCCTCTTTCACAACGAAGTCGTTGAAACGGCTGGCGTTGTCGTCCATAGGAGGGTAGAAGATGCCACCGACTGTTTCCGTCGCTGCAGGAAGGTCGTGCAGGCAAGTGAAGTCGACAGCCGTGGTAGCAGAATCGTGCACGTAGGTGCTCATAGTGATTGAGCCATTGTTGTAGGCGTTGTAGTGGAACGCGTCGAGCGTCGTGTCGCCGTAGTAGGCGGCGGTGCGGTACACGCGGTTGCTCATATAGCTGTTCTGGTGCGAAGCGATATCGCGTGGGTAGTTGTCGGGGTTGTGCTGAAGCGACTGTCCCCAGAAGAGGAAGTCGTTCATAAGTTCAGTGCCGCTGTTGTTGGCGTTGAACAGAGGCGTGTAGACAACAGGCGTCGGGATGCTGCCGTCGGCGTTGTATTTTACGCGCGGCGCGTCGAGCGGGTGCGTCTTGTCGTGACGGGTCTCCACCTGTTCGTAGTTGGGGATGTCGCCACCCTTGCCGATACGCAGATATGTGATGCCGGTGTTGTTGCCGGTGATGGCATCCGTGCGGCACGCATACTGATAGTCGCCGTTGGCATAGTAGGCTGACACGTATTTCAGAATCTCATTGTCGGCGTCAGCCTCAGTGCTTGATGTTGTCAGCTCGGCGCGGTGGCGAGCGCGTAGATAGTACTCGTTGAGGTCGTATGCCACCCGTCCACTACGGAAATCCTCCGTGGTGTATCCCTCGTATGGAGAGCCATCCCAGCGATAGACCACAGGCGTCGAGCCGCTTTTGCCCGATGCCGGCGCATACTCGAAGCAGCAGTGGTAGTTGCCGATTTTGCCGTCGGCAGTCAAGTTGGATATTTTTCCGGAAGCAAGTCCGAGGTTATATATGTTGCCAGAACTTTCGATGTTGTTGAAAAGAGATTTTCCCGAAGGGATGCCGCTGATCACGTGACCGTCGCCATGCAGTATTCCCGCGAAGTCGGAAATGTAGTATCCGCCCTTGTCGGTTGCTTCCAGAGCAATGTCGTTCTGCAGGAAGAACTGAGCTTTTGCGCCATAGCGCGGAGCGTTGCTGTCAGTTCCGATAGAGTCGACGAAAGCGACAAATGCAGAGAGGTCGCTCTTGTCTGAAATGTAGATTCGCGGTTCCGGCAACGGGTCTGATTCCGTAGTGTCAAGGCTTTCCTCATTGACGCGGGTTATCGCCTCGGCAAGATGCAGGTTTATTCCAGCCTTGTGGGGATCCATGCGGTGGTAGTTGTGCACGACAAACTTGTCGGCGTCGTGCATGTCCACCTCCAGGATGTCGTTGAGTCCCGTTATCGAGACGCCGAGTTGTATTCCGTAGCCGTTCATATAGTAATAAGCAGGGACGTCGAGAAGGTCGTCGGTCTTGTCGTAGTGACAGCCCGCAAACAGACCTTTGCCATTTTCATCAGCTTGGTTGAAAGTGTCGTAGCCTGTTGCCACGTTGTTGCTGATATTTTCTTTAGTCCACGGCGTGGTGTCTTTAAACTCCCACTTGCCATCGGCTCCCATTTGCCGCTTTCCGATGCGCCAGTAGTAGCCGTTGACCGCAAACGACTGGTCTGCGCTGACCACGATGTTGTCTTTGGTTACGCGCACCATCTCGCCCGGCAGTGCGCAGTTTCCGATAGTGATTTGTCCGCTGACGGTTGGCCCCTGCACATATTCGATTGTCAGATAGATTGTGTAGGTGTATTCGCGTGGAACGTAGTATACCGTCGGGTTGCTCTCGTCGATTATTACATCGGAGATGTTTTCAACCTTTTCATACTTTTTGTTGACGGTGTTGTATGTGAAGAGGTTGTCAATCTTTACAAACTCTTCGGTCTGAGGCTGGTAGTAGGTGTTGTCGGCATCGAGGTTGCCCGATTCCACCAGTTCGTAGCCAGACTCGGTCTTCTTGTAGAATTTACCTGTGTTGGTGTATATCGGCTTGTTGTCGGTCTCACTGATATATTCCTCATAGGCAGGCGCCTTCAGCACAAGCGTTGCCATACTCTTTCTGGCGAGGTGCTTGTCGAAGTAGTCGGGCTCAACGTAGTTTGTGTTGTCGACCATGTCCACCAGACGGAACGAAATCTTGGCATCCTCCTTCAGCCCTGCGGGCAGCGAGTTGTTGAAAAGGGTGGCTTCGTCGTCGCCCTTTTCTCTCATCGACAGCAGTGCGGCAAAGCCTTTCGACGCCTTGTCGGGATCGTCGATGGAGGTTGCGCCTGAGAAGTTGTTGCTCTCCGCGCCGCCGACATATAGTTTGTAGCCTCCGGCAACCGCGTCGGAATAGTATGTCTTGTCGGTTTCGTTGGTCTCGGTTCCTGTGAGATAGTTTCGATATTCCAGGTCGCTTGAGTATTGGCTCTTGTCGTCGGGATGGCCGCTGCGCATCTTCCAGTTGAAGATGCTTATAGGCTGGGTGCTCTTCAATCCGGCGAGAACGGTGAGTCCGTCCTTGTTGTCGCTGTCGAATTCGAGTGGATTCTCTTTCGACGACTTGAACGTGTATCCGGAGATGTTGACATTGTAGTAATAATGGAATCCGGTGACATACCAATAATGAACCTTCACGTCGTCGACCGTCTTGTCCGATCCGGGCGCAGTGATGGCGTGGTATCCTGTCGGGAAACAGTCGTCGACGATGTATCGGCCCTTGTGGTATGGGAACACAAAGTTGCCGGTGGTCTCGAGGAAGTCCTCCTCGTGGGAGTCGCCGTCATGCCGCTTGTGATTGTTGTCGGCATACACATAGCCTCCGCCCTCATCCTCGCGTACGTTGATTAGGTTCATTTCCACAACGCCGTAGATTGGGCCGTACAATTTGTTTTCCACCACTTTTTTACGGTCGGAGTCGTATGTTTCATGACAAAGTTGAATCTTCATTGCGTATCCCGAAGCGATGCCGATCATGTTCATTGCCGTTCCGTCGTTTCGTTTCTGGAACTCTCCGAACGGATCCTCGGCGTCTTCCTTGTCCTTGTTGGCGTTATAGTCGTCGATGTAGTGCTGCTTGACGCCCTGGTACGACATACCGGCAAAGGCAGTGTTGTCGGTAGAGGCGGCGGCAAGCTGACCGTTGCGGTTGCGCCACATCCCGCTGTTGAAATCCACATTCGACGTGATTGCGCTTACATAGAGGATATTGTTTGAGAATCCCATGTAATTGCGGGCTTTCGTGCTGTATCTGAAGTCCGTGTTGTTGTCGGGCTTCGCTTCCAGATTTCCATTGCTGTCAAATCGGATGTCGTTTGCCACCATCTTGATTTCTCCGACACGGGCAATGGAGTAGGGCGTCTTGTTGACATCGTTAACCGTATAGTCGCGGGCGCCGAGCAGAGAGAAGCAGTTGTCCTCCAGACGGATGATGTCGAGCCGCTGGAATGTGTTCAGAATCTTTGGATTGTCGATAGTGTGTCCGGCAAACCCATATCCCGTCAGGTCGGCGCTGCGGAAACCCTGGGCATACGACAGGTGTCCGTCGCCGAAGATGCCTCCCTCGCTGTCGTATTCGTAGAACTCATTTTCTCTGATTCCCTCAAGTCCCGACGGCGGCGTTGCGCCCGATTTGAAGAAATATTTGTCCTGCAGCGAAATGTAGCGGTATGAGTATATGCCGTTGGCGGCATCGGCGTCGCTGGCATAGTGCTTGTAGTAATAGCCGTATAAGTCGGAGCCGTCGGGCAGTTGCACCGGTCTGATGTCTTGGTGGGAGATGGTGATATGTTCACTGTCCTTGTTGTCGCCGACAAGTACAAGCGTGTTGCCGCAGAATCCAGCCGTAGAGCCGCCTGGCAACAAGTTAAGATCATCGCCGTTGCCGTTGGCGATTATGGCATAGTCGAGATTGTATTTGTCGGTTAGTTTCAGCACGGTTGTGTTGTTGGCTAATACCGAGCCTTGAGCCACCGAATATCCGCCGCCATAGACAGCCTCGTCAATGGTGATGTTGACGTTTTCCCAGCCCACCGACGGCGCGGCGGAAACTATCTTCTTGAAGTAGTGGGCGCGGTTTGCGTCGGTAATCGTGTCGCGCATGCCGTTGCCGTTGTCGATAGCCACGATGTCTTCGTAGACGCCCTGCGATATCCACTCGTCATTAAGCAGATATATATGCTGCTTGATGGCAGGTGTCTTTTCCTTTCCGTTGTCGTTCTCAACTCCAAGATTCTTCCGGTCGGCGCGTTTAAGCTCATATCTGCCTCGGACATGGTTTTGGCGGTTGGTCGAGTAGTAGGTTGGATATCCCACAATCACCTGAGTGGAGCCATACACATAGCCCGAATACGAGCCGCCCGTGACGGCGCGGAATATGTGGCCGTTGAGCATCTTGATAGTCGAGTAGCCCACCACGTTGCCCTGCTGGCCTCCGCCGTAGATGAAGTTGGCAGAGACGCCCAGACCTTCCGGATTGCTGTCGGGGTCGACCACGCCGCAAGGCAGAAACTTGTTGCCGTCCATTTTTGGCTCGGAGCATTTCACCGATTCGCCGATTGTCACGTTTGCGATTCCGTATACGAAGCTTTCCATACCGTATCCGGCACCGTAAACGTTGAGTGCGGAATATTCGGCAGCCTTCACCAGCAGCTCGTTCGACTTCTCCAGTTTGTCCTTGTCCTTTCCAGCCAGCATGTCGCTCTGCAGGTTGATGAGGACGTCGCCAACGATTGTTCCGCTCTTGAAGCATCCGCCATACACATTTCCGCCGACGTATGCGCCGTTTTTCTCTTTAGGCATAAATTTGTTGCGGATGTTGAGTTTGATGAACGGATATTCAGAGTCGGCATCGCCGAGCAGATATCCGCCCCTGTGCTTGGCCTTGCCTTTGTAGTCGTAGTTGGTATTGTTGCATCCGCCCACAATCTTGTCGGTTATGGTCAGCCCTTCCGGAAATGTGTATTCAAGCACATTTCCTATTTTGCCGCTTGTCTTCGGCATAACGTTCATATTACCGCGGTTTCCTCCGCAACAGAACGTGCCGATGATGCAGTTTGTCAGTCCTTCTCCAGTCTCGCTGCCGTTCCATTTGAGCGAGCCTTGTATGTCGGTCTCCACCGGTTGGAAGTAGAGGTCGAGTAGGTGCGGATACACAATCGGACGTTTGCTTTTTTCCGTTGGTAGATACACTGTGTTGATGTTTGCGTTTTCGGAGTCGTTGATCCAGTCGATAGGCTCAGCAAGATCCAGCTCCTGGGTGTAGTCGTAGATGTCGCCGTTCAGCTTCTGGAACATATTCATGAAGTCGTTGTCCTCCGACGTCACAAACAGCTCCTCGCCGTTGCATCCCATGAACACGCCGCCGATACGTACGTGGCTTCCTATGTTGACGCTGATGTCGCCGACAGACTTGTCGGCATCTTCCGAAGCCCCGTAGGCAAGCATCTTCAGCACGGTTGCGGAGTTGCCGCCGCCATACACGTTTCCGTCGATGCGTACCGTGTCGGATGTAGACACACCATGGATGTTGATGCTCACTTTGTTGGTCAGCGGACGCCATGAGTTGATGTTCACCATCTTCACCGCGTCGCTTGTGGCTCTGGACAGCGTCATGTTCTCGCGCATAGGCACGGTGTAGACCAACGGCACCGTCTCGGAGTCGGGGTCGTTGGGATTGACGGGATAATACTCGTTGACCGTCACATTCTTGTTTCCGTTTCGGTCGGTGGCATACAGGTAGTTTCCGTTGCCTGCGCCATACACGTCGCCAAACAGATGACCGCCGTAGATGTTGATGGTGGTTCCTGTGCCGCCGTTGTCCATGAAGTAGCCATTCTTGTTCAGTCCCACGTTGACATATCCCGACACGTCGTTGCCGCCATACACGTTGCCATGAATGAAAATGTCGGCATTGCTGTAGGTATGGGGACTTGTAGCCGGCTTGTTGTCGCCAATTCTCACAGTCGTGCTCTTAAGCACATCGCCCATAAATCCGCCTCCGAAAATGTCGTGGCAGTCGATGGCCTTCAGCTCCACGTCGGTTGAGTTGACTGAACTGTAGGTGCCTCCTCCGAACACACGACGGCAGAACACGCCACCGGAGCCCACGATGTGCGTGTCGCCGAACACTTTGCCTGAATATCCGCCACCGATGATGTCCATCACCGAGTAGCCGTTGAAAAAGTGCTTGTATTCCTCGCCTTTCACGATGTCGATGCCTTCGAGGATGCTTCCTCGTCCTTCCATTTCCACGTTCACATACGTGTCGCCCATCACGATGGCATTCTCACCGAATCCTCCGCCGAACACGCTGAATTGCGGTGTGCCGATTTTTTCGTAGATTTCTTTCCACTCAATGCTTTCAAAGAAATTCTTGCCGGTGTCACGTCCAGCCACCATTTCTGTGCTGTTGTAAAGGAGTCCCTTTGTCATGGTGATATAGGAGTTGTTGCCCACAACGGATGCTATTTTTCCGCCTCCGTAGATATTGTGGTTCACTTTGAACTTACGTGCTTTAGGGTCGTACTGCGGAGAGTAAATCGTTCCGTCTACGATGCTGGCAGGACTCCATGTGCGTGCCTGCACGTCCCATAATGCATGTGCCTGCACTTTGCCTCCAAGAATCAGCAGGTTGGTGTTGCCGGTTACGTTGGCAGATGTCACCGCCACGCTTTCGATGCCATTCTCAGTAACGGTTTCGACGCTTCCCAGACCACCTCCGTGAGCGCTTTTTCCTAACCATCCGTCGTAGATTGTCAGCAGTGTGTTGCCATACACAGTGCCGTTCTGGCAGCCGCCAAAGAAGTCTTCCATGAGAGTGGGGTAGGTATCGTTGTCAACGTCGGGATGCACCATGTTGGCGTCATCGCTTGGAGAGAGATATTCTTTCGTTGTGTCGTCCCAATAGGGGTAGTGCATCACCGGGCGGTCGAGGATGAGACACGAGTTGCCGTAAACACCTCCGAGACTCTTGCTGTCGGCACACTCAGTGACAACACGCCCCCTGCCGCCAGCAAACACCTGCGACATCAAGGATCCGCCACGGATGTTTACGAGAGTGGTGCGGTTTGTCGGGGATAGATAGTTGTCGCGGGTGAACACCGCAGCGTCGGCTTTTTTGCTGCCTACATTCGCCAAATCGCCGCCGCCGTAGACTCTGCCGAATATCAATGTGCGTTCAATCAGTCCGAGTCCATTACGGAATTTGTACATTTTGCCATAGATGTGCACTTCGGTTTTCTCTACATGCGCCATGTCCGGGAAATCGATGAAAACGCCGTTTCTTTTTACCGATTCCACACCGGAGCCTCCTCCGTAGACACTATGATTGACATCGCCTCCCTTAATGAAAACCATTGATTTGCCTTTTACCGAACCGAAGTCATAGCCGCTTCCGCTGGAGAAGTCGCCATAGGGCAGCGCTCCCAAACCAGCACCAAAGATGTCGTGGCAGCCAAGTTGACAGTCGGTTTCCACATAAGTGTCGCCCGTTACATATCCGGCATAGCCGCCGCCATGAATCTGAAGCAGCACGAGTCCGGGCACACCGATTTTCCATGCAAAGCGGCTGATATGATAGCGGCGGAATACGCCTGGATCGTTCTCGCCGCCATCATAGCTGCCGAAATAGAGTTTCTTGTCTTCTTTCGACAACTTGAGATAGTCGTCGTAGATATCTTTTTCAAGGTCGAGATATGTTTTATAGTCCTTGTTTTGATAGAGATAGCGGTATTTTATGCCGTCGATTGTTATTATGCCGTCGATTGTTATTATGCCGTCGTCGTCAAGTTTTGCTCCAGGCTGCGCATAGACTTCGGTTTTTCCAACGGATGTGTTGACACCATACCCCGCGCCGAACAACGAGAACGAGGGGTGTTCAACGTGAATGCTGTTCAGGAACCAGCAGAGCCCCTGTACAGTGGTGTTTTCAAACATACTTATGGTTTTCCCCTTTGAGTCCTTTATGTCGTCGAGGGGGGAGTGGTTGATTATAACGACAGTCTTGCCGGTGTTGGCAACAGAGGCTGAGCCGACATGGCAAGCCCGGTTTCCTCCGCCGAAGATGTTGTAGGTGGTGGAGAAGGTGAATCTGTCCAGATCGAAGAATTTCTTGGTATTCTCATTGTTTCTGATTCGATTGATGGCCTCCTGCGCAAGCGGGTCGCCGATGTTGTCGAGCGACGGTGCTTCGTTGATAGCATAGGCAATCCGTCGGAATTCGTTATTGTCGTTGCAGATAGGGCTGCTGTCAGACTCGGCGTCCAGCCATGTGGTAATGTTGCCGTTGATGTCGGCTTTGCGGTTCCACATCCAAGAGCCTCCGTCAAATTGCACTTTCGTGTTGCCAAGAATATTGGCATAAGTGCCGGTGTCGGCTACGTCCTTCTTGCCAAGCACCTCGTCGACTGCAGTCAGCTCGTTGTCGATGTCAATGTCGCCGTATCCTCCGCCATATACATTGCCGCCCATCATTCCGCCCTCGATGTGCACAAAAGTGTTGCCGTCGACCGTTCCGTATTCGCAACCGCCGTAGATGTCGCCCCAAACGCATGGCACCACATTGTCGGTGCCGCTGTCAACGCCCGGATTGCTGTTGACGATATGCACAAGAGTGTTGCCGTTGATGCGTCCGATGTTGTAGTATTGGTTGGCTTCAGCCTTTTTGCAGCCCACACCTCCGCCATACACGTTTCCAAAAATGTTGCCGCCGCGGATGTTGACAAACGACCGGTAGCCACCGGCACTGTAGCTGATAAACGAGCCGTTGGTCTGGTTGAGCGTCGAAGCGCTTGTCAGCAAGTCGGGCGAGTAGTAGTCGGAAGGTTTCATCTCTTGGAAAATGCCCACATTGGCATTGTCGCCGCCGCCGTACACGTTGCCGTAGATGTTGGCGTCGTCGGCAACCTCCACCATGGTTGTGCCGATGACACGCGCCACGGTTATGAAGTGGGTTGAAGAGGCTGTCTCGGGCTCCAGTCCGGCACTTCCTCCAAACACGTCGCCATGGGTGAATGCTCCGCACATATATACCTCCGTGTTGCCGCCAATCTGACCTGTGGTGTTGTCCTCGGTTGACGCAATGTCGCCGAAGCCGCCGCCAAACACACGGCGGATAAACGTTTTTCCGTCGACAGAGACTTTGGTGTTGCCAGCCACAGTGCCGGCATATCCGCCGCCCAACACAGCCCATACGGTGAAGTTGGGCACTCCCATCGAAAGGTCGAGAGAAGGAGCGTTGGGGCCGTATTTTCCATAGTCGCCGTCAACGTTGACGGTTACATCGGTGCTGCCAACGGCCGTCAGCCGTCCGTATCCGCCGCCGAAGACGCTGAAGTGAGGATTCTCGTTGTCGGTGTACGACTGTTTCCATTCGTCGGTTATCAGCAGTTCGTAAGGCGTCATGCCTTTCTGCATCATCACGGTGGCAAGGCCGGTGCCGTCGGCAGGGGTTGTTGTCACATTACCGTCGGCGTCTTTGTATGTGCCCACGTTGCAGGCAAGATTGCCGCCGCCATAGATGTTGTGGGGATTCAGGAACTTGCCGTTGGCATAGAATTTTGATTTTTCGTATACAGTGTCCTCCGTGGCAGGCTCGTCGCCGGCGTTGTCGATGTCGGGATCCCAGATGTAGAATATGTTTTCAACCGGATCCCACATCTTGAACCATATCACATTAATCGAGAAGCTGTCGTCAATCGGACCGTGGCCTGCGCTTTGTGTGCCGCCCTCGTCCTGCGCCAGGGTCACGTTGGTGTTGCCGAGCACGTCGGCTGAAGTGACCGTGCCGTCTGTGATGTCGCCGTTTCCGCCACCGAACACCTGACCGGCGATGTTTCCGGCATATATGTTCACATACGTGTCGTTGGCAACTTGTGCAAGATTGCCTCCACCGAAAATGTCGCCGTAAATGAAAGGAGCCTGTTGTGTGCTGCCCGCGAACGACACGTTGGCGTTGCCGACAACCAGTCCTACCAGCTCAGGATGCTGTGTGCAGCCGTCGCCGTCGGCAAACGCTTGCGAGGCAGGGCGCAGACGGCGTCCGTTGCCGCCGGCAAACACAGAGCCGCGGATGTCGGCGCTGTCGCCGATGACAACGTTTGTGGCGTTGCCGTCAAACTCAACAATCGCCATGTCGCCTCCGCCATAGATGTTTTTGTAGAAAGTGCCGCCCATAATGTTCACGCTCGACTGTCCGTATATGCGTGCCATGTCGGAAAGCGTCTCTACGTTGGATGTGCCCATCTCCTTGGCGTCGGCCACACCGTATCCGCCTCCGAATACCGGACAGTGGAAAATGCCGCCATAGATGTTCAGCTCCACGTTGCCATAGGTCTTGCCAAGAGCTTTGTAGTCGCCGGAATTGCCGCCGTAGGGGTTCTGCGAATAGAAAAAGTCAGTGCCTCGTCCGCCGGCGAATACGCCGTTCTTGCAGTGAAACTCTCCACCGTTGATGGTGAGCGACGCCACAGTCGCTCCGGTTTTTCCGTACACGTTGCCACCGCAACTGTTTGGCGTGGCAGCCGTGCTCGACCACAAGCCTTTGCTCATGAATCCGCTTCCTCCGCCATAAATGCCGTCGATAGGTTCGGTTGTTGAACCGAACTCTCCACCGTTGATCACAATCTTGGTGTTGGTGTTGGTCGGGTCGACATAAGTGAACGACTCGAAATCATCGTTGTTGTAGCATCGATACGTCACCAGACGGTCCTTTGCAACGGCATACGGACCATAGAGCATAACGTCGCCCGAAGCATTCCAGTAGGCAATGCTTTTGTCGGGAGTGTGGCTGTCGGCATTGTCGTCGCCTTCGCCGATGCCGTTCATACCGCCTGCGCCAGCACCGTAGATTCCGCAGAAGATGTTGTCAGTCTTCGTGTTGCCGGCAGGCAGAATCTCGAATAAGCCGCCGTTGATGGTGATTGTGCTGTAGCCATAGAACGGGTTGTTGACAATCACGTTGCCGGTGTGTCCACGACCGGTGCTGCCGCCATACAGCTCGGTGACAATAACACGGTTGTCAATCCATTCGTCGTTGTTGTGTTTTGAAGACGCCGGGTCGAGCAAGATGTTTGCACGTCCCATATAGGTGTTGTTTGGCACGTAGTAGTCAGTGCCGTTGTAGGGGAGGATGAAGTCGCGCTGGGCTCCAAGCGAACCGTTTACGACACGCGCCACCTTTCCGCTTCTGATTATTATGTCGACATCCGCATACATGGCACCCTCGTGGCTTCCGGCGAGAATGATACCGGCATCGTAGTCGCTCTTGCGTTTGCTTGTCTCTCCCTTGATTTCCCTTTCCGGGTTGTGGGCGTCGTTCCATTTGCGGTCGATGTCCATCTCGATTGTGCACTTTATGGGCTGATTGGGAGTTCCCATCACTCCATTGTAGTCCTTCTCGGAGGATGTCTGACGTCCGCCCGCGCTGATTGCGGAGTATAACCCGGACTTGATGGATATTTTGAAACCCTCCTTGCCGTGAGGCATCGACTGCTCGAAAGCCTCGATTCTCTCTTTTCTGTCAAACGGATAGAAACGTCCGTCGTTGTTGAAACCGCCGAAGATGTGGAATGCAGTGGTCACAGCGCCGTCGATGGTTCCGTAGTTAGGCGAGTTCTGCCCGAAACCGGTCATCTGTATGCCTTCGCCCATCTCAAGGTTATTGTATTGGCAGTAGATGATTTTGTAGAAATCACCGCCGTTGTTTGTGACAGGGTCGTTGTTGAATGTGATATACTCAAATCGGGTGTCGCCCCATATCGGCAGACCTCTTTCAGCACCCGAAATCTCGATGGTGCCTTTGTAGTCGGTGCCGTTCCATTCGCCTGTGATGGTGGCGTTGCGGAAAAGAGGGGACTCTCCCTTTGCTTTAGTCCATTCGTCAAGCTTCAGCATATTTTTGCCTCTGTTGTTGCTGGTTATGTTGAAGCCCGTGTATTGATTGTTGGTCACGTCGGCACCGCTTGTGCCCATCAGCACGATGATGTTTTCATCCCAAGTACCCGTCTTGGCGAGCTTGCTGTAGGCGCCTTTCCACGTCTTCATTGCCTGTGTCGGGGAGTAGCCCCACTCCTCGTCGTCGTTGTCTTCGCCCTGTGCGTAGGTTGTGCCGTTGATGCTCACCGCCTCAGGACATAGGTACACCACGATTGTCACTTTGATGTTTTTGTGGAAAATGATGTTGCCACCGCTCTTTACGGTAACCGTACAGTTGTATTGGTCCTTGTTGGTGGCAGTTTCCGGACGTACAAACTCGTTGGACGTTTCCGACAGCAAGGATCCTTTGTTGTACCATTCGTATGTGATGTCGAGACCAAGTTCGTCGTTTGTGAAATTCTCTTTCGTGTTGTTCGTCACATTTATGATGTATGTGCCGGGCTTGGTTTCGTAATCGAGTTCGGCAGTGATGCCGATAGCCTCGACGAGTACGGTGTTGGTGCGCTGGCTGCCGTCGACGGTCATGGCGTAGACATACTGGGAGTAGGTTTGTCGAGGCAGGGTGAACGGGTTGCAGGCAGTGCTGTTGACCTGTTCGCCGTCAGTGTTGTCGGTAGATGCATACCAGTTGTAGACATCGGAAGTGATTTCTCCGTCTTCAGTTGTCACGGTGAGCACATCGCTTGTGCCGCGCTCCGCCTTCAGGGCAATCGAGCTGAAAGAGAACCGTTTGGAAGAGTTTGAATATAACCACGGCCTCTTGTCGAGGTTGTTTTGGTTGATGTACAGGTTGTTGAGGTTGGCAAACGCCTTTCCGAAAGGCTCGCCGGTGGAGGGGTCGGTAACTGAGATTTCTTTTTCAACGCCGTATTGGTTATAGGCGTAGGTGTCGGCAGCCTTGTTGGCAGGAGTGTAGTACCATGTGTCCTTCACCTTGTTTGCAAAGTTGTCGGCGGCTATAAACGCCATCACGCTGGCTTTTTTGCACTGGGTGGTATTGGCGCTTGTCTTCAAGCCTGCGCCGTGCACATAGATGTTTCTTGGCCATACGGCATAGCCTGTTTGGTTGGCAAGTTTGCTTGCCGCACCGAAACCGCATGAGATCGTCACTTGCCCTTCCACTCCGTTGAGTGCAGCGTTCTGGAACATATCGATTTCCGTGTCTGCTGAGATGTTGAATATTCTCAGACTCACGAAGTTGTTCAGGTATCCGGCGATACCTCCAATTCTGAATTTGGTCTTTGTCGAGAAACTCTCGTTGTTGTCGGTGATTTCTGAGTTGCGGATTATGATGTTGCTGAGTTCCGCGTTCTGGGTCATGTCGGCAACCACAATACCCATCTTTACCGTGTAGTTGGCGTTGTTGAGAGGCGTGTGTGCCTCGAGCTTCTCTATCAAGGCGTTGTCGATGATGAGGTTTGTGACAGCCGCATATTCATTTTCGTTGTTGCCCTTGCCGTTGAGTCGGGAGAACAGACCCCACGAGGCTTCTTTTAGGTCGCTGAAAGTCCAGCAGATGAGCATGTTGCTAATGGAGCGTCCGTCGCCGTCAAACTTTCCGGCGAAGAAATGTCCGTCGGTAGCCTTCGCGATGCCTTGAGCCGTGCCGATAGGAGTCCACAATCCCTTGCTGAGGTCGATGTCCTTGGTGAGCTTGAAATATTTCTGAGAAAATATTTGTTGAGCTGCGCCATTGTTGACTTCATGCGCCAGTCTTGCCAATTCCATATCGTTGCTGATGAGGAATGGTTTTTCCTTGGAGCCGTCGCCCTCGGAGCCGTCGGGATAGAGCTGATAAGAGTCGGCATAGAAATGGTTGCCGTCGTAGTCAACGCCATAGGCTTTCGGCTCGATGCTGAAAGCGATGGTCTGCGATGTGTTGTCGGCAGACGTGATTGTCACATCGCCGCTCCGAGTCTTGTTGGTCAGCGGCAGCGTGATGGTCTGTCCGCTGTCGGAAATGCCGTCGGTGACATTCTTGGAGTCCACTTTCCATGAGAATGTGCTTCCAGCCGGGATGTCGGCGGAAACGATGGAATAAGCGACCGTGCCGTTTTTGAAATCCCATGAGGCTTTAATGTCGTTGCTGCTTAATCCTTGAGCCATGGCCAGATTGACTCCGGCAATCATGAGCATGAGCAGAGAGAAAAAAACTCGTGATATGCTATGTGTTGAATGTTTTCTCATTTTCCAAACACTTTATTGTCGTTATCTATTGTTAGTCTATCAATAATTGACCCGTATAGGCATCCTCGTCGGCAAGCACATACAGGTAGCGTGGCTGTATGAGGATGCGTATTGGGTTTATCATCGCAGTCTTGCCTGTTGTGAGGCTGCTGAAATTATCCTTGTTGATGGTTATTCCGGATGTTACGTCCTTTCTGGTGACGATGGTGGAACCGTCCTCCGCTATGAATTCCACGTCGTATTTGACGTTGATGACAGGCAGGAATTTGGCATCGGGTATGGTGTAGATGTCGGCACCCCATTGCGTGTAGCCGGCAGATGTGACAATGACGGTCTGGGTGTTGTCGTCGTAGTCCGCGGAGCCGTAGCCTTTGTAGGCAATAGGGAATGGTGTCTCTACAAACGACTGACGTTTGATGTCGCTCCATGTTATTGCAGAGGCAGACCAACTTTTTGATGTTGTATTCCAGACGTAGGAACGCGATATTGTGCACGATGTGGAGAAGCTGCCTGAAAGCGTCACGCTCTTGATGCGGAAGTGGCGGATGGCGTTCATCTTGGTGCCGAGCATGAAGAGCAGCTTGTAGCCGGTGAGTGTCTGGTCGAATTTCAGACTGACCGTTCCGCCTCCGTTGCTATCGGAGATGGCACCTTTGTTGCTCGGGACGGCGCAGATGATCGGCGCCGCCTTTGTGTCGTAGATTACCGGCACAGGGTTGCCGCCGTCGCTCATGGCGAACGGAAACGAGAGGGTATATGTGTTGTTGGCGGTGCGCAAAAGAGTGGCGCCGCCTGTATATGGCATATATGCGAAGAAGTCGAACGACGAAGCCTTGGTGTATTCAGCCCAGCGCTTCTTTGTCGCAGTGTCCCAGCCGTATGTCGCCACGTTGTAGGTGGCAGTTTCATTGTTGAATATGGTGTTTGCAGCCGAAGCATAGCGTTTCGGCATGTCGTAGTATCCGAACGTGCCCATCGTTGCGGGATGGCGCGTAGGGTCGTAGGCCTCGTAGGGGTTGGCGCGTGTCGCTGTTTTTTGCGGTTGCGCCGAGAATGAGATGTATCCGTGGTTGTCGGCTTGCTGTATGGGCATGTCGGAACCCTCGCAGGCAGAAAGCGTTGCGAGAAGCGCGATAGCGGTTATTTTTGAGATATGTTTCATTCTTGTAGTCAATTCTTTTTACCAGTCTTCAGTGCCTGAGCCGTTGTTTTTTATGTCGGCACCGGGAAGCCATTGCTCCACCATCAAATCGTTGAAAGAGATGCTGTCGCCAGTGTCGGACAATTTGAAAATGTATGTGTATTGGCAGCCCGCCTTCCACTGCATGTATTGCGCCGGCACTGTAGCCGACACCGTTTTTCCGCCAATGTTGATGGTTATGGTGTATGCTCCCTGTTCGTAGGGGATGTTGGCGAGCGGCGGCACGTAGTACCATTTGTTGTAGAGAGTAGGGTCTTTGAGGATGTGTATCTGGTCGCCAGCCTCCTCGTAGGGAGTGGTGAGGACCAGGAGTCCGGACGCATCAGCCGCTTCCGACTTCGACATCGTGAGAGTCGGAAATGTGCCGACTGGAATGCCGGTGAGCGGATAGGCGGCGTCGATGGTGCCGCGGAGAGGGGTGTCGGCTTTTGCCGGAGCATCGATAAAGCGGCTGTCGCGGAACTTGATGTTGCTTATCGCAACGTTGGTCGTTCCGTCAGGATAGGTGAAGCGGAAGCGCACCTTTGCGATTATCGGCGCGAAAGTCAGAGTGACGCACGACCCGTATGCCGGTGATGTCGACGAAGGGGAGGCAAGCCAAATGCGGCTTGCGTATGGTGTTGAAGTAGCGGTTGCTGCTTCAGAATATTCAAAATTAAAAGACAAGGTAGCGGTAGCGTTGTCGCCCGAGCTGACCGAAGTCTTTACATCTGGATTGAAGGGACTGTATGCGAAAAAGCGGTAGCTCGTTGCCGAGTAGTCCCAATATTTTATTGTTTGCAGGGTGGCACTTATAGGATTTTCAATGCCAGCATATTCCCAGTCGGCAGTGTTTGTCGTAGAGCTGCCGGCAGAGCCCTGATTGTATGACATTTTATATCCGTCCATCACAATTTGCGGCGATGACGGGTTCGGGGAGTTTGTTGTGGTTTTATATCCCCATGTGCGGAACGTCTGGAAGATAGTCTCGAGACCGTTGCCCGCTGCTTTTGTTTTTGCATCCTGCCAGTTGTTGTTAGTGCTGCTGAAGGCGATGCTTGTCTGTGTATTGTCCGGTTCGGGCACTATTGGTTCGTCCGGCGCTGATTGAGAGCAGGAGAATAGGGAAAGTCCCAACAGAGGAAATATTAGGATGCGATGTTTCTGCATGTCTTCTTGTTTTTTTTTAAAGACGGGCGGGGAAAATTCCCCCGTCCGACATATAAATGTGTCCGAGGCGTGTGAAAATACACCTCAGACACAATGTTTTAGTCAAAATCCAAGGCGTGAGCCATGGAGAAAGAATTATTTTTTGACGACTTTGACAATCTTGTATGACTTTTTGGTTCCATTGTCGTATTCAACAGCGTAGTATGTTTCTGTAGCCGGGTCGGTTGCAACACCTGTCCACTTGAGAGCATTTACTTTGAGAGTGTAGCCAGGACCTGCCGGAACTTCTGTTACGGTAGTGGCAAAACCATCAGCAGTCTCTGTCACAATCATCTTCTTGCCAGCGTAGTCGGTAACAGTCCAAGTCTTTTTAGCAGTGTCGTTTGATCCTTTCTCGAGAGCGTTGGCAACACTTGCTTCGTTGATAGTCTGAGTAGCACCGCTTTCGAGAGTTACGGTGTACAATTTCTGAGGAGCGACGGTTTTTGCAGCGGTTTCGCCTGCAGCAGGAACATATACAGTTGCATAGATGTCGGTGCCGTTGACATATTCGTTGCCGTTGGTAGTAACTTTGTTGTCCTTGTAGCCGTATGTAGTGAAGCTGTTGTCAGAAACAGTAGTGATTGTTTCCTGGAGACCGTTTGCCTCGTCGTCAACAACAACGGCGTCGAATGAAATGGCAGTCAAACCAGTGCTTGTGCCGCCGGTAGAGCCATTGGTGTCCTGAGAAATCTTGAAGATGTAAGTGTAGGCATAGCCAGACTTCCATTCAGTGTATTGGGCAGGAACGGTTGCAGTGGCACCCTTCACGTTGATTGTCTCGTTGGAACCGTCGACAGAAGTGAGCTTGTAGTCGATGCGCAGAGTGATGGCGCTTGCCGCACCTTCCGACGGGAGCACGTTCTGATAGCCGGTGCCGCAGTAAGAAGGTGTCGCTGCATTTTGGCTGAGGTAAGTTGTACCTGCAGAAATCGTGCCTTCGGCCTGGTTGTTGTAGTTGACAGCGCCGAATCCTTTATGATTCAATACGCCAGTCTCACCTGCAGTTGCTGATTCAGTGAATTTTACGTGAGCTTTGTTGTAGTCTTTCTCAGTAGCGTGGTTGGTACCTGTTGTAGGGAAGTACACTGTCAATGTTCCGGAATTGTTGAATTTTCCGATGAGTGTGCCTTCCGTGTTGTCGGTTGTGGTGCTAGTTGCGTCGGTATAGAACTTCACGTCGCTGATCACATAACCTGGAACAATCTCGAAGAGAGCCATGCGCACCTTGCTGGCAAGGTGGCGGAAGGACATTGATACAGAGGTCTTGTTGTAGTTAGGCTCAGTAACGGTCTTCATGTCGGAAATGTAGCACTCGCTGAGAGTGTTTACGTTGCCGGAGAGAGTGTAGGCGGCGTCCTTAAGGTGGCCTTTGTCGACGTGTGTCGGAGTGGCGTATTTTGACGCCGCATCTTTTTTACCCATTGAGAAAGCTATGAAATCGTAGGATTTGCAAGAGTGGTCCCAATACTTGATGGTCTGCTGCGTTGCTCCGCTCTGTGCGAGAGAAGCGTCTATTCCCTTTACTTCCATTTTCTGATTTACATACTCCCATCCAGCACGGTTTGACTCGGTAGAGAATGCTGAACCTTCTTTGAAGTTCACGTTGTAGTGGTCGAAAGCGTATACATCATTGTTGGCTGCGTCTGTCTTGCTGCCTTTGAAACCGACAACTACAAAGTTGTTTTCGAGAAGTTCTGCTGCAGTCTTGCCGGTCGATGGGTCACGTGTGATTTTGCCTGTGTCGCCACCGAAGTTGATTGCGGAGGTGGCTCCATTTTGCTCATTTC
>ERZ1034687.498-NODE-498-length-24783-cov-14.023455_pt1 | contig 24783 bp, 32 predicted proteins | sample MGYA00520704_ERZ1034687 | MGnify/ENA primary metagenome ERZ1034687 (study PRJEB33766, sample SAMN09781762) | gut metagenome | biome: gut microbiome | host: Homo sapiens | place: Madagascar | study: EMG produced TPA metagenomics assembly of the PRJNA485056 data... | reverse complement strand
CGGGATAAGGATACAGTCTATGACGAATATCCATACAATTTCACCTCCAACGAGCATTCATCAATATAATCTATTTTAAATGAGACCTTATTTTTTACACCTTTTATTATATTATTCAAATAGATTTTATTACCTTTACAACAAAGGCTTGTATTACCATTCAAATCTTTTGCTTCAATAATATTAGTTTTTATATTACTTTGTTCGCCCGAAAGATTTATTTGCAAATATCCTTTGCCTGAATTTTTTTTAGGAACAAAGGCTAAATAGTAAATATTATTTTCTCTATCAATAATGAAAAGTCTTACAGACATAGTTGTTATACAAGTTGCAGATTCATTATCATTAAAATCCATAAAACTGATTTGATAGGAATTATCACCTGAACCGTTAGTGCCAACATTATTTCCGTCACCACCACCGAAACCAGTTCCAGTGTGCGATAGATTTGGATTTTCGTCATATCTATCTTTTGAACCTATACCACCAAATAGTTCATCATTTTCAAAATAAGTTATATTGCCATCTATTGTTTCTTCATATCCCACATCACTTTTTTGATTTTTAGAAAATTTTATTTCTAAATTTTTTGTAGTATTGCTGATTGTTTCTTTCTTACTTTGATTGTCAGTATCAATAAATTCCGTATCTGCAAAAAATTCTCCCATACCTTCTGCATCTATTTCATCAACGGTTGTTACTTTGCCTAACTCTATCACTTCATTTTTTATATACTTGTAAAGTAAAGTCATATTACTCTTTGCTTTATTTTTACTATCGGTAGAATGTCGTTCAGGTTCCCAGGCATTATGTTGAGGATTTTCCATTGCTCTAAAATATTCATTTATTTTATCATCTTTTAATATGCAGATACCTGCGAATTGAATAGTACTTGAAATATTCGCTTTATCAAATATTTTCATTCCATTTTTCCTGCACATCATAACTTTGCGGTGTAACCCATTCTTAATAAGAATGTGTAGTTCAATAGTGCCAAGTCCTTCAAAATCATGTTCTTTTACAACCACATTATCATTAGTTAAGACCTGATAATAATTATATGCAAATTTAGCTTTTTCTTTATAAATTTCTATAATATCTTTTAGATTATTTGAGCTGATTTCTATATTGTCAATTTTCACTATAAGTTCATTGCTGTATATTGCTAAAACAAATTCTTCTAGAACTGAGGATATAATTTCAGTTTTCCAATCTGCAGTTTTATAAAATCCAACAACAAAAATATCAGTGCCACACTCGAATCTAGTAAAATTCGGATCAATAGATTTACAATTTCTTAATGGCGTATTCTTTTTGTCAGCACTATAAAAACCAGTTCCCGAAGTAATACTATCTCTCTCTTTAAATAAACCTTTTTCCCTAAAGGACACAAGTTTTGCAATGCCTTGAAATGCGCTCAAACCATCTATGTCCTTAGTAGCATAAAATAATGTTCTGATATCTGAACATACAAATGGGGCTGCTTTACCAATTCCAAAACTACCACCAGCCGAACCTTCTTTCCCTGAAACGCCGGACGCTTTTACTAAATTATGCCATGGTGTATTAAATTCCTTATCCGAACCTTGTAACCCCGTAGTATTGAAATCACTTATTCTTAATACATCTATTGTGGGGTGTTCAATAGTAGTTTTTGCTTTATTAAAAAAATCTATGGTTTTTTTGTTGTCTTGTTCTGTCCAAAAATTCAAACATGATTTAATAGCTTCATGGAGATTGTCGTAACCAGGAATATTTTTTGTTGGAATAGAAAAGCTTGAAAATTCTATAATAACAGGATTTTTATTATCAATTCTTGCATCCATAGAATTTTGACATATTTCTCGTGCCAATGAACGGTATGGAGAACCCCTAAAAGTTTCAATACCCGCTTCGCCTATCCCTGTGACAGTTCCATAATTATTACTTGGAAAATACCAACCAGTTGACATTCGTATATCCTCCTGTTTATTTTTTAGGTTGTGATTAATACAATACTCATTATATCATATGTAACATAGATTTCAACATTTTATTACCATTTATGTGTATCTTTGGCAGATTTAGCATTTAGATGTTTATGTGGCAGTATAAAATAATCTCTAATTGTGTTTAATATAGTAAATTCTACCACAAAGTTAGTGACCGAGGATTTCAACGCATTAACCGAACCCGAAATTGTACCCTCCGCCTCTTTTGCAGTAGTGCCGGCAATATCCATACTCTCCTGCATAACATGGATTGCATCGACCACATCGGCATATGACGAAATATCGTACTTAATGCCCGATATTTTCTCTGCGTCAGAGAGAAGTCTTTGCATTTCCTCTTTAGTACCGCCGTAGCCGAGTTTAAGGTTATCGAGCATTGTGTAATTCTGCTTGGCAAAGCCTTGATACGCATTCTGAATGAGCGACATATCCGTACCCATTTTGTTTGCATTATCTGCCATATCCGTGATTGCCATATCGGCATACTTTACCGACTTGTCCGTATCACCGCCAAGCGACTGAATGAGGCTTGCTGAAAAGCCTGTAACAGTTTCCATATAGTCATTTGCAGAAAGGCCTGCCGTTTTATAGGCATTAGATGCGTAGCTTTGCAGCTTCTGTGATGAACCCTTGAAAAGCGTATCAACACCGCCGACAAGCTGTTCATAGTCGGCATAGGCATTGACAACCTCCTTGCCTAGCTTTACGGCTGTTGCGGCCGCCACAGTGACCACCGCACCCATCGCAACGCCCACACCCTTGAGTACCGAACCAAGCTTTGAAAATCTCTCCTTTGACTTATCCGCTTTGTCGCCTGCGTTCTTGATTTCATCGCCCATATCATCGGCACTTTCGGCAGTATCATCAAGCCGACCGTCAACCTTTTCAAGAGATTTTTCTGTACCCTCAATATCCGTCTTTGCCTGTTCAAGTGCAGAATTATTACTGTTCAGTTCACGCTCCATACCGTTGAGTGATGCCTCGGCATTGTTAAGCTGAATTTGCCAGCTTTGTGTTCTTCTGTCGGTTTCACCAAATGACTCCGATGCATTTGCAAGTGCCTGCCTGAGGGTTTCAATCTTCTGTTTTTGTGCGTCAATCTCCTTATTAAGAACCATATTTCTTGCAGACAAAGCCTGAACGGAATTGTCGTTCTTATCAAACTGCGAGGACACAAGCTTCATCTCAGAGCCAAGCACCTTAAAGCTCTGATTGATTTCAGCAAGCGACTTTTTAAATTCCTTTTCGCCCTCAATGCCAAGCTTAAGTCCAAAACTATCCGCCATATTCTCACCTCCTCAAGGCATAAAAAAAGAGCCTTTCGGCTCGTAGTGTTATATGTGCATATATGAAAGAGGAGCAACCGTGTGGTTACTCCTAAATGGTAATATTTTGTTTATCTTATTTAGTTAAAGACTTACCCTTCAAGCAGAAATTCGATATTTCTTCCGCCATACATTATATGGACAACTGTGACAATATTTTTATTGTTGTCAACAATGTAAAGCACAATATAATTGTCAACTGGCATAACACGAAGATTGCGACTTTTCCACGGTTCTTTATCACACAAACGAAATCGTGACGGAAGTTGCTCTAACGATTTGACTGCTTTTTCAATGCGGTCAAGCTGACTTGTCGCATTTTGAAATGATTGCAAATCAAATGCAATATATTTAAAGATATCATTCAAATCGTTTTGTGCATCAGGAGTTAATACTATTTTATAATTCATATACCGTATTCCTTACGAATAGCCGAAAAAGCCTGTTCCATAGGTATGGTATTTCCATTTTGCATATTTTGGTAACCTTTCTCAAGCTCCTCATTAAATTGTGATTCAGTCATACGGCTGATGTCTAACGGATGGTTAGGAATTTTTAGATCAAACGGAATACCATTTTGAAGGACAATCTGCTTATAGAACATAGTAATTGCATTTGAAGCAGAAATACCAAGCACATTAAGAATAGCCTCTGCCTGCTCTTTAAGGTCAGGCTCAATTCGTGCATAAAGATTTGCTGATTTTGCCATATTTAAAACTCCTTTCAGCTTATATAATTGACTTCTACATCACCATTATACACGATTGTAAGCACAAACGCAATACATATTATAATTTAAATTTTCAAAAGCACTTTAAAAGCTTAAACAAATAAGGTACAATAAAGTTAATCTAAAAGAACAGAGGTAAGCTTAATATGAAATGGCTTAAATGTATTGAACATATTGCAAAGTATAATGTACCCGACAAATGTCCTTATTGCAAAAGTAAAAGAACAGCATACAACGCAACAAAAGTAAAAGACAATTTTGGATATGCTGTTGTATGGTGCAACGAGTGCAAGAAAGCTCATATCATTTCAAGAATGAAAATAGATGATAATACCATAACTTATGCTGAGGTGCCTAATGACTTAACCTTTACATAATATATTCAAACCCCATAAGGGATAACATCATCAATGCAAGCAACTCTCTTTGGCTTTGCAATGCCGTTGTATTGTCTATGACATTCCCAAAGGTCAAGCAAAAGTCCAAATGGCATCAGCCACACTTCGTCTTGTGAAAGATTTAAATGTGCAAGTCCGTAATAAAGAAGTCGGGTGAACAGCTCAGCGTCTGTTACCCGACTTTCGTGTTTTTTGAGGTTTGCTCACTTTCAATGTTTCGCTTTGTGCCTTTCTGCATTGAGTCCATAATTGCATTCTTGTATTCTGCAAGGTCAAACGGAGAGGTCAAAAGCTCAACCTCCTCTTCGGTAAGCAACGGCTTTTTGCTGTCCCGATTTTTCAGGTTGTAAATCATAACGCTCTGGTTTGCAAGCAGAGTGATAAGCCAGATGATTTCATCAAGTGCCATTTCAAAGTTCTCACTTTTCATCAGCCTGTCACCGAGGTTTTCAAGTCCACCGTATCTTTTGGCAATTTCCTTTGTTGCCCTTGTTGTGAGAATAAGCTCATAATCGTTTTCACCAATTTTAATAATACATCCTCTGTCAGTCATAACGCACCTCCGTATTTATTCAGCATAGGTCGGCTCATACACTTGAGTGTACCAACCGCTGATTGTGTCGATTGCAACACCTGTATCATCCTCTGAAATTTCAGCTTTCCACGGGTGCTTGCCGAGCTTGTCAGCCTTGTTTCTGCGGATAACCGTACCCTCGATTGACGGAGTGGAAAACTCGATGCTTTCGCCCTTTGTGGTAAGGTTTGTTGCAGGAATGCCAAACTTCACTCTGTAAAGCCAGAAGTAACGATACTTGCCGTTCGCTTTCTTTGCACGAAAACCGATTGCAACGGGCGGTGCTCCGTCCTCAGATGCGGAAACCAACACTTTGTTTTTGTCGATTGTCGCACCGGTCAAATCCTCTGCAACGGTTGTTCCGATGTTGTCAATACCGAGTGTGAGCGTACCGCTCTGAAATTCCTTTACAACCTCTGACGCACCGTCATCGGCATAAAGTGTCGCCTCGGCAAGCTCTACCGAAAGTTCCGCACTCATCGCCTTTGCAAGCGGAACGGGTGTGTCGTAGGTTTCGTTTCCGTCAGAGTCCTCTGTAATTTTTGCGTAGTACAGCTTATCAAGTCCTATTGTTGCCATAGTTTATCTCCTCCAATTCATAAGTTTTTAATGTGTCAACAGCGTAGTGGTGGTAGCCTGTATCATTCTCATAGGCAATATACAGCCTGTCGGTAATTGAAATGTCATTCCTAAAAAGTGCTGTCACAAGCTTGTATTTAAGTGCCGAGTAATTACCTTTTGAAAAAATTGAAATTCTCACTTCCTGCCTGTCAAAGGTCGGCATATTGTCGCAGTGCATATCAAAGCCGTCCGAAAGCGGAGTGAGAACAATGTATTCGTCAGGTACTTTGTCTGAAAAAGCACCTGTTTCAACCTTGATGTTCAATCCCTCTGCAATACTCTTGATTTCAGCAAGCAAACTCATATGCTCTTTACCTCCTCATCAAGCGTGTTAATCATAACCGTCATACACTCCTTGCGTGACGCTGATTTTGCGGGTTTCATAAACGGTTTTGGTGGCTGACCGCTTTTGCCGTATTCAATTACGCTCGCAATTTTTGCATTGCTTTCACCATTTGTTCTCGGCTCTGAAAAGCCTATTTTGATATTCAGATTGCCGTTCTTGTCTGATAAAACAGGGGACACGCCGAGCGAGCGTTCAAGCTCACCCGTTGAGCGTGACTGCGTTTTTGTGTCCTTACCGATGACATTTCTGAGATTTGTTCTCACCTTTTTCAGAACAACCTCAGCACCGGCATTGAGTACCCTTCCGCACACATCATCGGTTTTGTTCCCAAGTCTTGATATTTTGAGTAAAAACTCCTCCGGCATTTTCATTGTGCATCTAGCCACTTGCTTCAACCTCCTTTGCGAGAATTTCAAGATACATTCCTCTGCCTTTTACATTCTCAACAGAGGTGATTTCGAACCTTTTCCCGTCACAAAGAATAAGCATATCTGCGGTAACTTCAATATGCGGAATACACCTTAGGCGAAACAGGTCAGTCGCAACGGAAAATGTCGCCATATTCGCCCACCGTTCACTGCCGTGTCTGCCCTCACGATATGCTCTCACGCTTGCTACTGTTTTCAGTCTTTCATTCTTAAACCCCTCATCATCGGTTTCAATCACCTTTTTCATAATTTCAACAGGTGTGTTCATGTTTCCAAAACTCATAGCTACACCTTCCAGTTTCTGTCAAGCCTTAAAAGTAAATTGACCGTGTTCCACACCTGAGCCGATGCGTTTGTGCTGTCAGCAAAGAATCCGCCCGTTGAGCCATCTCTGCTTTCGTAGAAATGGCTCGCAAGCATAATAACTGCCTGCTCGGTAGTTGCAGGCATTGCGTGTGTGGAGTAGTAACCTTCATCAATGTGTTGATAGCTTTCGGCATAGGAAACCGATGCAGTGATGTACTGCTCAAGAAGTGCATCGTCCTCAGAATGTTCAAGTATGAGATTTTGCTTTACTTTTTCTAAAAGCCTGTCAGTCATAAAAGCACTCCTTAACCGCCTGTAGAAACTGTACCCTTCATTTTGAGAATCTTAACTGCCTCCGGAACAATAAGTCTTGCATCAACTCTTTTTGTCGCAAGGAAACCTACCTGTCCGTTTGCTGCATATAACTCATTGAGTTGTTTAAAGGTAACACCCTGTCTGTCACCAATCCAGTAGTAGGAAAGGTCACCGAATGCAATCGGCTTTGTACCCGATGCAGCATTTGCAATTGATGAAGATGTGTAAACAGGTTTACCGAGAAGTGTGTCGGTTTCACCGTCCTTAATAGACGGCTGCCATAAATACTGACCGTTGCTGTCCTTAGCTTTCTGATAATATTTACAGTGCTGTCATTCAAGAGCCATACACCATTCTTACGGTACGGTGCTTTAAGGCTGTAATAAAGGTCGATAATCTCATCAGCCGTAACATTAACAGTTGAGCCGGCCGTTACACCGACTTCACCGCCCTCGCTGTCAACACCCTCACTGAGAATGTTTCTGACCTCCTGCGTTGAGCGGTTTCTCATCTGATTCCAGAATGCTTTGTTGTACTTTTCAGAAGCTGTGCCTGTTTTACTCTCACGATTGACGTTATCGGGTTTTGAAACAAGCGGTGTGCTTGTCGGGAGATTTAACTCTCTTTCAAGGTCGTCTGCTCTTTGCTGACGCTCAATCTCGTGACCGAGGTCAACAATATCCTTTTCCATCTTTTCATAAGCTGCGGTATCTTCTGCTGAAAGAATACCTGTTTCGTTTCTGTGGGAATCAAGGAAGGCTTTTGCCTGTTCCCAGATTTTTGCTCGTTTCTCACGAAGTTCGTTAATTTTAGCCATAGTAAAATTCCTCCTTAAGGTTTTAATAAATTAAGTCTTTTTTCAAGGTCTGTGATGTCTGTTTCTGTGTTTCTTGAAATATTCTTTGAATAGTGCTTTACAAGCTTGTTTTTAAGAGCCGTATTTACCGCCTTGCGTGAAAACAGGACTGAATTTTCACAGGGGTTCTTCTTTTCCTCTTCATCTTCGTCCTCGTCTTCTTCATCAGGCTCTGTATTCGGATTTTCTCTTGCGATGATGCCATCGGCAAATCCAAGTTCAACAGCCTTGTTTGCGTTCATCCATGTTTCAGAATCCATTAAGTGTGACAGCTTTGCTCTTGATAAGCCTGTTTTAATTTCGTAAGCATTGATGATTGACTCCTTGACCTCGTTAAGCATTTCAATAGCCTTTTGCATTTCATTGTGGTCGCCCATTGCAACGGTAGCAGGGTTGTGAATCATCATTGTTGATACAGGTGACATCAGAACTTCTGTACCTGCCATAGCAATTACCGATGCAGCACTTGCGGCAATACCGTCAATCTTGACTGTGACATTACCCTTGTAGTCCATCAGCATATTGTAAATCTGTGCGGCGGCAACGCAGTCACCACCGGGAGAGTTTATCCATACAGTGATGTTTCCTGTTCCACTGTTCAACTCGTCTTTGAAAAGCTGTGGAGTGACATCATCGTCAAACCAGCTTTCCACGGCGATTGTGCCGTTGAGAGTCAGAACTCTCTCGGTCGGATTGTTCTCCGTCTGATTCTTCCACTTCCAGAACTTCTTCATTTTCTTCCTCCTTCGTTTCGTCTGTGTTGGCAAATGTATCTGCATTTTTGAGCGGCAGCATATTACCGTTTATGAGGTACAAATCTCCGCCTTCTTCTGATGATATGCGGTCAAGGTTTTCAAGCTCTCTGATATCGTTTGCCGACATCCAGCCGTTCTGCCTTGCTGTTGCATATCCGTTCATTCGGCTTTGATAGTCACCTCGGAGCAGTCCGTCAACATTGAATTTGATAAAATACTTTTTCTTTTCATCGGTTGTCAGAAGGGAACGCACCAAATTTTGCTCCCATCTTGACACCCAAGGGTCAAGTGTGTACTTCACAAATTCAAGCGACTGCTGTTCAATATTAGAAAAGCTCGACTTTTCCAAATCACCTACCATGTGTGGCGGAACTCGGAAAATTCGAGCTATTTCATCTATCTGAAATTTTCTTGTTTCAAGGAATTGTGCCTGTTCAGGGGAGATTGAAATAGGTGTATATTTCATACCTTCCTCAAGCACTGCAACCTTGTGTGCGTTTGAACTACCACCAAAGGTCTGAGTCCAGCTTTCACGAACTCGGCTTGGGTCCTTAATTGTACCGGGATGTTCAAGCACACCGCTGGGTGCGGCACCGTTTGCAAAGAACTTTGCACCGTACTCTTCACAGGCAATAGCCATACCGATTGAGTTCTTTGCCATAGCGATAGGTGAGTAACCCACAAGTCCGTCAAAGCCAAGTCCGGGAATATGAAGAACATCAAAGGGCGACAGTCTTACGGTTGACTTTTTGTTGATAGGTGCATCATCAGAGCTTACCATGTACTCATAATACAGTCTGCCGTTTTCATCTCTGTCAACAGTCATACGGTCGGGCATAAGAGGGTACAAGGCGGTGACTTCACCTTTGCCGTTTCTGATAATCTGTGCGTAAGCATTACCCCAAAGCAGAAGATGAGTCATCAGAGTTTCTCTGAAAACAAATGATGTCATTTCCGAGTTCGGCTCATCGTGGAGTAAAAAGTACAGAGGACTGTCCGTTGCTTTTTCCTTGCCACCGCTTTCTGTGTATCTGTACAGATGCAACGGCAGACTTGCAATCGCCTCTGACAGAATACGAACGCAGGAATACACCGCCGTCATCTGCATAGCAGAACGCTGTGTAACAGCTTTTCCGGCTGTTGTCCTGCCTGTGTAGAATGTGTATGCACTTCCTGCTGTTCTGTTTTTTGGCTTATCTCTTGAATGAAATAGTCCTGAAAATATACCCATATATATCACTGTCCTTTATATAAATAAAATCCCTCGTGAATCGTATACCGACTCAGAGGTATCATTTCCACATCGTATTGCTCTGTCCAGTGCCATAATTGTAGCAATTGCACCGTCAATTTTCTCCGTGGATTTTTCTTTGTCTGCCTTTATGTTGCCGGCAGGGTCTGTTCTGACAAAGATATTGTCCATATTCCATCGAAGTACAGGGTGACCGCCGTGTGCGATTTTCTGCTCAAGGGTTAGTTTCATAAGTTCCTTTGTGGGTGGTGACATATCCTTAAAGCCTTGTCCGAATGGAACAACGGTGAAACCCATACCCTCAAGGTTCTGTACCATCTGAACAGCACCACAACGGTCGAATGCAATTTCTCTGATGTTGAATTTCTTTCCGAGCTGTTCTATGAACTTTTCAATATAGCCGTAATGAACAACATTTCCCTCTGTGGTCTGCAAGTATCCCTGTCATTCCCACACATCATATGGCACATGGTCACGCTTTACACGCAAATCAAGTGTGTCTTCCGGTATCCAAAAGTAGGGAAGAATAATGTATTTGTCTTCTTCATCAAGTGGAGGAAACACAAGTACAAAAGCTGTAATATCCGTTGTGGAAGATAGGTCAAGTCCACCGTAGCAAACTCTGCCTTTCAAATCATCTTCTCTGACCGCAAATGCACACTTATCCCATTTATCCATCGGCATCCAACGGACTGCCTGCTTTACCCACTGATTAAGCCTTAGCTGTCGAAACGAGTTTTCTTCACTCGGATTTTGCTTTGCACTTTCACAGGCAGTTTTAACTTTGTCAATGCCGATAGTTTCACCGAGGGAGGGATTGCACTTTTTCCAGACCTTTGGACTTATCCAGTCCTCGGTATCATCAGCGCCGTAAATCACGGGATAGAATGTAGGGTCGATTTTTCGTCCGTCAATAATATCCTGTGCCTTTTGATGAACCTCGTAGCAGATTGAATGTGTATCTGTGCCGGCGGTTGTGATCAGAAAAAAGAGTGGCTGCATTCTTGCATCACCGCTGCCTTTTGTAAGAACATCATAAAGCTTTCTGTTTGGCTGACTGTGCAGTTCATCAAATACAACTCCGTGAACATTAAAGCCGTGCTTACTGTATGCCTCTGCTGATAGAACCTGATAAAAGCTGTTTGTGGGTTCGTAAATCAGCCGTTTCTGTGAGGCGAGTATCTTTACTCTTTTGTTCAGTGCCGGACACATACGCACCATATCTGCGGCTACATCAAAAACGATTGATGCCTGTTGTCTGTCGGCAGCCGCACCGTAAACCTCGGCTCGCTGCTCACCGTCACCACAGGTGAGCAGAAGTGCAACAGCCGCAGCTAATTCCGATTTACCGTTCTTTTTCGGTATCTCTATGTATGCTGTGTTGAACTGCCTGTATCCGTTAGGCTTTAAAATGCCGAAAAGGTCACGAATAATCTGCTCCTGCCAGTCCATAAGCTCAAACCGTTTACCCGCCCAAGTGCCTTTGGTGTGGCACAGACTTTCGATAAAGGCAACGGCAAAATCAGCGTATTCCTTATCATAATAGCTGTTTTTTGCTTTGAATTTTGTAGGCTTATAATTCTTAAGTTTTCTCAAAATCTCACCTCCGATATGGTATAAAAATAGCACCGATTATTTCTAACCGATGCTATTTTTTACTATTTAACTATTTCAGTTTGGCTATCACGAACGCAGAGAATAAAAGATTAGTAAGATTAGTTATTATCTATTTCCCAAAATAAATTATCCTCTGCATTAATATCCATGGGATTTTTTATATCCCATAATCTTAAATAATCTAGTGTATCAAAGCTTAATCTAGTATGATCAATACGTTTATCAGCAAGAAGTTCTTCAAAATACAAGTTTTCAAATTTAAAATTGAATCCTCCGGGACTTGAATTTTTATAAGTGCAATATCTTTTGCCTTCTTTTATCATTTCCTCAGCATCATCCAGCAGGAAAGTAAATGTATCAATTACTAACTTATCATGTTTTTCAAAATACTTGTTTTTGCTTTTTTCTAATTTCGCTATCCAATACGGATGATCTTGAGGAATTTCGGGCTGTACAATAACAATAGAAACAACTGGCTTTAGATCGAAATTTTCAGCAAAAGCTCTTAGTTCTTTTATATTATGTTCATCAAAATTAAATAGCTTACTTTCAATTTTTATCTCATTATCATTTATCTTTATATTTAAAGTATGACTTTTAACTGAAATTGCATATCGGTTATTCTTGTTTCCTAAGTCCGAGGCAATTATATCCGCACCAGCATGGTCCACCAAAGCAACTTTCATATTTTTTTGTCGTCCAATTAAATACATTATAAGTTGCTCACCGAAATCTCCGAACTGTTTTGACCACCTAGGATCTTTATTTTTACTCATTTCTACACCTCCTGAATACCAATACTAATAACTTATTATGAATTTTCTTCTACAATGTAACTATATATTAAATTTATACATATGTCAACTTCTATGCCTATGAATAGTATCAAGAATTTTCTCCTGCTCTGTTTCATCAACGCCTATGCTTTCAAGAGCCTCTCGTGTTCCGCAGTCGGGGCAGATAATCGTTACATTATCCACCCTTGAAACAGCACCTCGTTCACTGAACAGCTTTCCGCATTTCGGGCATACCTGAACCCTTATTTCATTCGTCTGCATAGTATCCTCCTCATTCTGTTCACTGTATTAATCAAAATTCTTTTGTCAAAGCCAAAATATTCATACCCCTCAAGGCAAGTGTAAACATAGTAATCTGACGGTATGCCTATCGGTCTGTCCGACCTCATCACATATGCAAAACACTCAAGTGTGGTTACTTTTGTTTTATCCATACTTGTCACATTCAATGTGTAGTCCTGCTTGTAATAAAAATTCGGATAACCCTCGTAGCGGTCAAGCGCCTTTTCATCAGAAGGTGTTACTTCCCAAACGGCAACAGGAACGCTTGCTCCGATTTTCGGCTCTATGGTTAAGTACGAACCCGTAAGACTTCCTCTGAAATAGAGTATGTGATTTTCCAAAGTCGCTGTTCCCACAAGCCTTGCTTTTGGACAGCGTATTTTCATCTGCCTTACATTCAGGTTACTGCCATACGCAATGTAAAACCTTGTCAATTTAATCATCCCTTTCCGAAGAATTGTTCTTCTACCACCTTAAGACCGCCAAAGCGGTCAGTGGGGCATTTAACCTAATCACTTCAAGCAACTCTGCCGTTCCTAAAAGCCGTGTCGCCCGAAAGTCTGTTTGTGAACACATCTCTCGCTGTCTTGAACTCGTCACCGATAAAGCCAAGTCGCAAAAGCCAAGTTCTCATTGCGTATTTTGGATTTTCTGTTTGCTGAGGTTTTGCACTTGCCGACCTAACCTCCTTTGCCATTTGGCTGAGTGCCAAGCAAAGCTGAATGTAGCTTTTTAGCTGTCCTGCGTGAAGTCCGTTCTGTTTGCCGTTTGATGGCTTGTCAAATTGGAAAAGTCTGAATTCAACCGTTCCCTTTGTAAAGGTTGCGTGGAGGTTGAGCATATGGTATCTACTTCCATTGTAATGGTGACTTCTGCCGTAGTTTTCATCGTGGCTCTTGTACCATACATTGGCAAGCTCCGACATTGTTTTCGGCTTTCTTCTGTTGACCTGCTCTAAAAATCTTATGTCAACCGTTCTGCAGTATCTTCTTACTCTGACCTCGTCAAGGTTCAAAGCGTCAATCAAAAGCTGTTCGTGGCTTGCCATAATGTTTGCAAGGTTTCTGAGTGTCTTTGCCGTGTGGCCTTTTGCACCGATGTGAATGTGTACTCCGCAACCTCTTGTTGAGTCGCTCTTTGCACCCGCTTTTCTTAATATCCTTACAAGCTCCTGCAAGGTTTCAATGTCTGAATAGTTTAAAATTGGTGTGACCATTTCGCATTTCTCACTGTCAATTCCTGCAATGCTGACATCTTTTTGGAATTTCCACTCTCTGTCTTGCTCGTCATATGCTGACCAAGTACAGTAGCCGTTTCTGTCGGCTGTGTTCTCATATCTACCTGTGCTGAAAAATTCGGCTGCGATTTTTGCTGCTTTATTCCTTGTGATATTGTTCATCTCAACCTCAACACCGATTGTCTGCTTTTTCATTTCCTCAATCTGTCTTAATGTCTTTTCGCTCATCTTTTTGTCCTCCGTAATTGTGTGTTTGTCCCTTTCGGTACACACATATTCGCTCTTTTTCGAGGATATATCAAGCAATTTTGAAAAGTAATATACACAATCTTTAATACAATATATTGTGTATTTTATAGTGGTTAAGACTGTATCTTGCGTGCTTTGTCAATGCCATAAATCACATTAAGACCACAACCGTTATCCCAATCAACTAGTAGGTTTGCCGTATCATCAACACCTCTTACAGTGCCTTTTGTACCAACAGGCGGTGCCTGAACATCGTCCATTTTTACAAGCTCAACTCTTGTGCCGATGGGGTATTCTGCCCGTACTTTTTCAACAAGCTCCTTGCTTGGAAATTTCATTTGCTTTTCCTCCTTGAAATTAGTACTACATATATCACTCAGAACAGAAAAGATTGCAAGTGTAATTTTGAAATTCTCCCAAATAAACAAACCGCTGAAAATCCAGCGGTTTTAAGTGTGAGTATTAAACAGTAGTGAATACCTTAATGGGAACATTCTCCTTTTTGCAGTTTTCAATTACAAATCGTGTTCCGTGAGATTTACCGTCCCAAAAGGCGAGAACTATATCGGCATATCTGATTATTTGCAGATTCCTCTTTAAAGGAGCTGACCGACCATATCGTTCATATTCGGGCATAAACTCCGTCAGCCTGATGTTATGAGTTTTTGCATACATTCTTGCACACCTGTCAATTCCTCTTGCACCGCCACTGACTATTTCCGTTGTATCTTTGGGCAGATAGTCGCCCAGATTATTGATTGTTAGATTTCTTGAACCTACTACTGCTACCTTCATAAATTTCAATCTCCTTTTAAAAATATGACACCACTATGACATCATAATACCACCATTTTCGTTACGGTGCAATAATTGCGTTAAAATGATGTCATAATAACATCGAGGAGATTTGATTATGGACGATAACATTTTAAGATACACACTAAGAGTAAACCGGACACTTTTTCAGAAGTTCAGATATATTGCAGACTACGAAGGCCGTTCAGCAAATCGTGAGATTGAGCAGTATATTAAACAGAGGGTAAAAGCCTTTGAGGAAAAGCACGGCGAGATTGAAGTGGATAAGGATTAATTTTTGCTTGACAATTCTGTATTGTTGTGTTAATTTAAAAATAGCCTATAAAGAGTGCGTGAGAGACAAGCTCGTTGACCGCACAGCAACCTGCCAAAAGGTAAGGTGCTAAAGCTTGACCGATAGGGTTATAAAGATTTTTGCAATCCTGTCGGAACGATGGGATTGTTTTTTTACGCTCTTTTTTAGGAAACTAATGAAAGGAGCGTATTTTTTATGCGTACAATTAGACAACTCATCAATCTGGAAAAGAAGGTGTATATCTTTCTGAAAAACAAAGCTATCCAATCTCGCTTTATGAGTGACACCGAGCGTGAGGGCATTACCTTTGGTGATAAGGTGAAACCCACAGAACGATATGCAGATGATATTATGGCTCTGAATGCTGACGGAACGATATGTTTCCTCGGCTGGGCAGGCAGAATGTGCTATCACTACGGCGGTAACACAGCTATCCGTATTGATTATGAAAAATATATTGACGGTTCTGACGATTATGTTATCAATCCGTAGATATAGTTTTGTTAAGGCTTGCAATCCTTGAAAGCACAAAGCAAACACAGGGGAGTGCCACTCCGTTGCCCCACATTTTGTACTCAGCTGAATCAGAATGTGGATTTTTCAGCCACTTGATTATCTGCTTGTCGGATTTAACTTTTGTACCGTTAATCTCGGCATAGGTTTTAAAAACACCTCTCCAGAAAGCAAGTTCTTCACTTGTGGGGTTTTCCGTTTCCAGGTTACTGCACCACCAGTCAGGAAAGCCTTGTAGTCTGGCACATTCAGTTGGTGTTAATCTTCTCACGATATAGCTTGATTCAAGAACTCCGTTCTGAAATCCCGGATTTGTTCCGTTTACAATACATCCGCTTTTCTCTTTGGTAAAAGTTACACACTCAGCTTTCATCTGCGGATAAAAGCCGTAGCTTGAATTGTCATTTACGATTGGCGGGTCTTTGTAATCGGTAGCCACCAATGTATTTGCTTTTTCTTCTTGAACTTTCGTAAAGAAAGATGCCTTGCTAGAACTGTATGTCGGGGTAGCAACAGCACCCGGTCCTTTTGCTACCATCGTTGGTTGTTTTTCTGTTTCAACGGCAAAGCTGTACTTTGCATTCTGTCCTTGATTAAAAGCTGCCCTGTCAATTCCATATGCAACTGCGTGTTTGTCAGTTGCATTAAGGGTAAAGCTGACATCTTCGTTTATGCCGTCACCCTGTGGACCGTTCTCGTCTTTTCGTCCAATCATTGAACCTTGAATAGATACAACAGCAATACCGCCTTGATTTTTACACGGTGATTGATTGCTTGTGTCAATCGTCCGTGAAGTTTCAGCTTTGTAAAAACCACTGTTCGGATTATCGGACTTCATTGAATTGCTGTCCTTTGAGCAGATGCCGTAGGCTTGCGGTACAAATACAGTCTGGTCATTATTGCAGGACAGAGTTGCAGATTTATTATCCTGAACTAACGCACCCTTGCCGCCACCGTCACAGCCACTTCTGATTTTAAGTGTCTTTGGTGTTTCAATTACGAACGGCTGGTTGTTCCCACCGGTGCCGTAGGTTGAAAGAACTGTCGGTGCTTTCTCAACGGGTCCTGTGTATCTTGTATCCTGACTGTGATTTTCAAACATCACAGCTGCCGGAACTGTACCGGCACGAATTGTCGGTGAGGTTTCTTCCTCATAACCTATGCCGCGGCTCTTGGCAGAATGTTCCGTGCAAAAGCCTGCCGATTCCAAGACACAGGGCGGGTGGTGTGCCTCGGCACGGAGTGTGCAGGTCACATCTTCGGTAATATCCATTCTGTTGCCGCCTTGGTCATTCAGCACAATGCCGTTTCTGCCTGTGGACATACCGCAGTTCACACCGATTGTTGCAGATAAATCTCCTGTCAGCTGACCATTGTATCCGTCAAAGCCTGTTGCTCCAATGCAATCTTTAACATTTCCGGGAGTTGTTTTCCTCTTGCAGACGCTCTGCGGAGAATTCCCTGACAGGCTTTTTTGCTCAAATAGTATTTCTCCAGCACATTCTCCTGCAAAATCTGCGACAAGGTAGATGCGTTTTCTTCGTTGGGGAACTCCCCAATATTGAGCGTCAAACACTCGCCACGCAACGGAGAACGCATCTCCCACGATTTCTCCTGCGTTTGTCCACTTTTCAGATTTAGAAACAGATAATGTATCGTCTTTGATTTTGCAGATTTCTTCGAGGACTGCCTTGAAGTCTTCGCCCTTGTTTGACGAGAATGCTCCGGGGACGTTTTCCCACACCACAAATCTTGGATATTCGCCATTCGTTTTACACCTCATTTCCTTTACAATTCTTACCGCCTCATAAAAGAGGTTACTTCTTGAACCGGACAGACCGGCTCTTTTTCCGGCAACACTCATATCCTGGCAAGGACTTCCGAAGGTGATTATATCAACGGGCGGAAGTTCCGCTCCGTTTAATTTTGATACATCACCGTAGTGTTTCATCTGCGACAGCCTTTTTGTAGTTACACGAATGGGAAACGGCTCGATTTCTGATGCCCATAGAGGTGTAATACCTGAAAGAATTCCGCCTAAAGGAAAACCGCCCGAGCCGTCAAACAGACTGCCGAGGGTTAATGCCTTACTGTTCATCAGCATTAACCTCCAAATCATCAAACCTGATTTTCTGACCGTCACGCACTACATACACATTTTCAGTAGTGCCGACCTGTTCAATATATCTTTTAACAATTACATCACAGTATTTTTCATCAAGCTCTGATGTGTAGCAGATTCTATTTGTCTGTTCACAGGCTATAAGTGTACTTCCGCTACCGCCGAAGGGATCAAGTACGATACAGTTTGTCATACTTGAATTTTTAATCGGATATGCAATCAGCGGAACAGGCTTCATTGTGGGGTGGTCGCCGTTTTTCTTCGGTTTGTCAAACTCCCATATTGTGGTCTGCTTTCTGTCGGAGTACCACTTGTGCTTACCGTTCTTCTTCCAGCCGAACAGAACAGGTTCGTGCTGCCACTGATACGGACTTCTGCCAAGAACAAGGCTCTGCTTTTTCCATATGCAAGTTCCGGAAAGATAAAAGCCTGCGTCCTTGAACGCTTTTCTGAAATTTAGTCCTTCTGTATCCGCGTGAAAAACATAGATGCTTGCATCATCTGCCATAGCCTTTTCTGTGTTTTGAAAGGCATCGAGTAAGAACTGATAGAACTTATCATTTTCAAGATTATCGTTCTTGATTTTTCCTGCACTGCCCTCGTAGTTGACATTGTATGGTGGGTCAGTAACAACAAGGTTTGCTTTCTTACCGTCCATAAGGCGAGTGTATGTATTTTCCTTTGTGCTGTCACCGCAGATAAGTCTGTGATTGCCGAGCAGCCAAAGGTCACCGCTTTTTGTTACCGGTGGTTTTTCAAGCTCGCTCTCAACATCAAAATCATCATCTTTTACATCATCGTTATCATCGGCAAAAAGCTCTGCGATTTCGTTTTCATCAAATCCCGTAAGTCCGATATCAAAGTCGGTACCCTGTAAGGACTCAATTTCAACTCTCAAAAGTTCTTCGTCCCAGCCGGCATCCATAGCCATACGGTTATCTGCCAGTATGTATGCTTTCTTCTGTGCATCATTCAGGTAATCAACAAACACACATGGAACTTCTGAAATATTTTCCGCCTTTGCAGCTAAAATTCTGCCGTGTCCTGCAATGACATTGAAATCTCTGTCAATTATTACGGGATTGATAAAGCCAAACTCACGCAGTGATGAGCGAAGTTTCTTTATCAGCTTTTCAACGGGAACAAGCTGCATTTCTGTTGTTGTGTTCATATACACACCTCCTCAAAAGTGAGTTCAGACCTTTTTCAGCACCGTCAATATCTCCCGAAAGAGCCTGACCTTTGATTGTGCGGTACTGTTGTTTTGAAAGATAAGGTCTGCTGTTTTTAAGTTTTTTCATAAATTGGTTCAATCTGAAATTCATATCAGTTTCCTCTCCGAGAGCGTAACAATCTCTCCATAACATCGTCCTGCGGCGTTGCTCCTGAAAAATCTGCCGAGCAGTTTTCCTTTACTATCTGGAAAATCTGATACCACAGATTGTTTACCTGTTTCATATAGTTATGACTCATACTGACATACGGACTTGCAATAGCCTGACCAGTTGTAGGGTGCTTTGCAAGAAAGCCGTATTCCGAGATAGCGTGTTCGCACTGAATCCACCTTGAAACGCTCATGGCATAGTTAAGCACAAGCTGAGTGCTTACCAGCTTTTCACAACCACGTTCCTTGAGCCACAGCCATGTTTATCTGAACACATCTTCTGCATCAAGGTCACCGCCGTTTTTCTGTCTGTCCAGCATATAGCTTTTAGGCTCGGGCATATCCTCACCGCTTAAATCCGAATCAGCAGGGAGTTCCATAACCGTCAGCTTTCTGCCGCCGGGATTTCCGCTATCAAGTTTTTCTTTCAAAGCCTTGGATTTTCTGCCGCTCCCGGCTCTCGCACCGCCTCTTGCTGTGCCGTCTTTCGCCATACAATCACCTCCGTGGGGTTATACCCCGTTTGATTTCGCTTTTTTCGTGTGTGACACCCCGGGCCGTTGTCCGAGCTGAAAGCTGTAGAGATTTTTATCCCCCTACCGGTCACCGTCTTATTTGTCTGTCACCGATTTCAAGGTGAATTTTATTGTGACAGCTTTTGCAAAGTGACATCAGATTATTTTCTTTATTCGTTCCGCCTTGTGAAACAGGAATAATATGATGCACTTCATCAACGGGAGTAAATCTGCCTTTCTCAAGACATCTCTCACACAACGGGTGTTTCAACACATAACTTTCACGCACCTTTCGCCACGCTCTGCCGTACCTGATGTTTACATCAGCTCTGCGTTCATATTTGTTGTAGCGTTTGTTCTGTTCTTTCTCGTGCTGTTCGCAATACTGTTTGTCAGTAAGGTTAGGACAGCCGGGAAAGGCACAGGGTCGTTTCGGTTTTCTTGGCAAGTGTCACACCTCCTTTGGGGCAAAAGAAAAGCCCTGCGGATTTCTCCACAAGGCTAGTTCATTTTCTTTTTGTCTATTCTAATAATAGCAGATCATGTAACTCTCATTCTATCACATTTACTCTCATCTTGCTTTGGAACAGTAATTTCTTTCAGTGCGGAACTGTGCATACGGTGAATGTGCTGCATTGAATAATTCATATCAACAGCAATCTGCTCCCAACTGATAAAGCAAAGATAACGCTTTTCAAGAATTGTCTGATACTCTACATTCGGCACTGCTTTAATAACGCCCATAATCTCTCGCTTTAAGTCAACAAGTTTGTCAATGTCTTTGTTTATTTCTTCCTGCAAATCGACAATCTTGCATACTGCGTCTGCCATTGTAGAACCACCGCTGTTGGGACTGTGTGGCATATCCGAAATTGTGGCTGTGCATTTTGTTGCAAGCTCGTTAAGTGAGGATATTTGTTGTATTTTTGAGTTTATGCGGTCATCAAGAAATCGTGCCTGACTTAAATATTCCTTTGCTGTCATTTTAGAAAACCTCCCAAATCTGCCTTAACGGAGTCTATCAAATCCGACTGTGTTTTATCCTTTTGCCGAAGAGCTTTAAGAATCTGCTCATCAATAGTACCTTTGGTAATGATATGCTGAATTACAACGGTGTTTTTCTGACCTTGTCGGTACAGCCTTGCATTTGTCTGCTGATACAGTTCAAGACTCCAGGTTAAGCCAAACCACACAAGTGTTGAACCTCCGCTTTGAAGATTAAGACCGTGACCTGCCGATGCTGGGTGTATAAGTGCAACGGGAATATCACCTTTGTTCCACCTTTCAATACTTGTATCTGTATCAAGCTTTGAAAACGGAATATGCAGGCTTTCAAGCCGTTCTGCAATTCTTTCAAAATCGTGCTTGTACCAGTAAGCAACTAAAAGCGGTTTGCCGTTCATACTTTCAATGATGTCCTCAAGAGCGTCAAGCTTTCTGCTGCGAATTTCAATGATGTTCTGCTTATCATCGTAAATAGCACCGTTTGCCATCTGGCACAACTTGTTTGACAGTGATGCAGCATTTGATGCAGTGATTTCTCCCTCTGCAATTTCAAGAACTAAATTTTTCTTCATTTCATCATAGTGTTTTTTCTCTTTGTCCGATAATTGAGCCTCATAATTGCTGACTACAAGCTCCGGCATATTCAGATATTCATTTGCTATCATTGAAACTGTGATGTCGGAGATTTTTTCATATATGGCTTGCTCTGCATTGGGAAGCGGCTTGTATGAATAAACAACCTGTCCATTCATTTTGTCGGGTCTGAAATACTTATTTCTGTACTGTCCGATAAATCTGCCAAGTCGCTCTCCCATATCAAGTAGTTTAAACTCGGCAAATAAATCCATAAGTCCGTTACTTGACGGAGTGCCTGTTAAGCCGACTATGCGTTTCACCTTTGGTCTTACCTTCATCAGTGCTTTAAAGCGTTTTGTCTGATGATTTTTGAATGATGAAAGCTTGTCTATTACAAGCATATCAAAGTTAAAGGAAATGCCGCTTTTCTCAACAAGCCATTGAATATTTTCTCGGTTGATTATGTAGATGTCTGCATCTGCATTAAGCGCCGCAATTCGTTGTTCCTCTGTACCAACAGCTAATGAGTATCTCAGTTCTGAAAGGTGATCCCATTTCTTTATCTCGTCAGGTCATGAAAATTTTGCAACACGTACAGGTGCTATAACAAGTACCTTACGCACTTCAAAACTGTCAAACAACAGCTCGTTTACTGCAGACAGCGTGATTGAAGTTTTTCCTAAACCGCAATCCAAAAACAAAGCTGAAACAGGGTGTGACTTCAAATATTCAATAGCATATTTCTGATAGCTATGCGGTTCGTATTTCATCAATTATCTCTCCAATCTGTTCTGCATCATCAAGCACATACACCTTGAAACCGAGTTTTTTAAGTAATCTATGCCTTGCTTTTTGCAGAGGGCGAGGTTTTTTGTTCGGTGCTTTCACTTCCACAAATGCAACCTTCCCGAAGGGCAACAGCACAAGCCTGTCCGGCATTCCGTTAAAGCCTGGTGATACAAATTTAGGACAGATGCCGCCCATTTGCTTTACTGCTATTACCAATTTTTCTTCTGTTATCTTTTCTTTCAATCGTGCAACCTCCATCAAATGTGATATGTGGAGGTCTATGGAGTGTATTTCCGTAATTTTATATATACCTTTATTTTTATCTCTTTAAGAGAAGTTATAGAAAAGACTTCCATAGACTTCCACACTAAAAGAAAAACGCTTTTATTCAAGGAATTCTGACTTCAATCTCAGACCGATAATAAGGTTACAATCTCTTGTCTTTTTACGGTCGAAACCGCAGCTTTCCAAGGCAGTGTAAAAATCAGCCGTACTGCGAATAAAGTCACCCACCTGTGTGCAATAGGAACGATATGCGTTATACACTTCACCGGATTTGGCCGTATAGTTTTCATCAACCTCACAACACTCCGAAAGAAAATGCGACATCCAGTCATTGTTTTCCTTGTACTTGCGAATTGCATCCTTTACTTTCTGTGGCGGTTCGATATGGTAGTTCTCCTCAATGACTTTTTTTGCACCCTCAATAATCCAGGATAAACCAGCACCGCCTGCGTTATCAAATAGATAGTCAGCAAAATTTTTTACATCGTTGTTGCCTTCAATTTTCGCCTCAAAAGGAATTACAATCAGTCTTCGCCATGTACCTTTATCAATAGCACCGACCTTTGGCAGGTGGTTTGTGTAAAGCACGAGTGTGTGGCTCGGAATATATGAAAACGGTGCTTTGTACTTCTTTTCAGCATAGATTTCATCAGTAGAGCAAAGCTGTTTTACATTTGAGGTATTAAGTCGCATACCTTCTTCCAATTCCGCTGCAATAAGGAGTCTTTTGCCTTTAGCCTCGGCAAGCTCGGGTTTCACATTCCTTTTACACCCAACTGTCAGTACATCGGCAGAAATATTACCGCTGTAAGTACCAAGCACACGAGATACTACATTCCAAAATGTAGATTTTCCATTTCGTCCTTCACCGTAGGCAATAATCAGAGCCTCAACATACACCTTTCCGATAGCAGAAAGGCCTACTATTCTCTGCACATACTCAATAAGGTCATTGTCATTGCAAAAGAAAGTATCAAGTGCATTCTCCCATAAATCAGCACCCACCTTATCGGCATTGACTGCTGTTTGCTTTGTAATATAGTCAAAGTTATTGTGTTCCTGTATTTTGTCTGTCCCTTTGCGAAGGTCATATGTACCGCTTGGTGTGTTGAGCAAAAATTCGTTCTTATCCAAAAGGTCCTGCGTAATACACACCATAGGTCTGATTTCCTTGAGTGCAGAAGAAATGTACTTTGAATCTCTGCGTTTAATTGCATATTTCTTGTAAATTAATGCATCCTCATACATTTCATAGGAGTGTGCCTGTAATTTGTTGAAAGCAGATACTGCTTTTTTAGCACCCATCTGTGCAAGAATTTCAAAAGCACCGTTTTGCTCCATTTCTTTGAGCCTTTTATTTATCTCTGTTTCCGCCTCGGCAAGTTGTCTTGTGGTAAGCTCCTGTGCCACAGCCTGTGACAACGGGTCAGATTCTTCCCAAAAACTGCCGTTGTAAACAAGGTAACCCGTTGATGGAGAATACCTTAAACTTTCATTGTATTCTCTTGCAAGCACAACTGCCTGTCCTACATCCGAGTAATCTTCCGGTTTCAGTTTTAAGTTTGCATTATACTGTTCAGGCGGAATATATCCTGCCTGTGAGGAAACCTTTTCACCGAACTTTAAAGCACTGTTCCATATAATTTTCAGTTCTTCATCAGCAAGAGGAGGACTGCATTTTTCTGCTTTCTGTAAATATAGTTGGTAAGCCTCGTCAGTATCACCGTAGCGTTTGATGATTCTTCCTGCATAATGTGACATCGTATTATTTCTCTTTCCTTGCGGAATTTCGCTCTGCTGATTATCCCAATTCTCAAAATCCTTATCGTCAAGATAATCTACGATGTTATTGTTGCCGTCATAGAATTCTACCTGTGGTTCTGCCACACCAAAGAGCAGTCTTGCACTATCCAGTGCATTACTATCAAAGTATGGAAAAGAAGATGATATTCTCTTCTTAAGGAGAGTGTATTCTTTAGAGCCAGTCATTTTAGATATAGGAAAGTACGTATGAAATCTTGGACGAGCAGACCTGCCGTCTTTTACTTTCATATGACTTTTACTGTAAACAGCAACAAAAGCAACATCAGGGAAAGCCATAGCAACTTCAAAAGGTGTAATCCAATCATCAGGATTATCACTGTGGTCATTGTCACAATCGAGAGGAACATTATCAGCACTGATAAAATTGGAATTACTGCGATAGTTATCCTTATATTCAGCCGTGACATGGTCATATTTCATCGCCTTTTTCATAGATGTTTCATCTGTGATAATATGTTTATTAGGATAAATGCAATTAGACAGACTGTGGGTACAGTCTGCCGTATAAATAGTTAGTTTAATCATTCTGTTATCTCCCTCAAATCTTCAGTGAAATATCTGATTTTCTTTTTCATTTTTT
>ERZ1034687.490-NODE-490-length-25057-cov-14.557955_pt1 | contig 25057 bp, 20 predicted proteins | sample MGYA00520704_ERZ1034687 | MGnify/ENA primary metagenome ERZ1034687 (study PRJEB33766, sample SAMN09781762) | gut metagenome | biome: gut microbiome | host: Homo sapiens | place: Madagascar | study: EMG produced TPA metagenomics assembly of the PRJNA485056 data... | reverse complement strand
CCAAGCTTGTTGCTTTCGAGATTTGGGAGAAGAAGAATGAGCAAGAGATAGTATGCCGATTTGTGACAAGTTGGGCTACGAAAGAGGAGGAATTAGAGGAATTGGACAAGGCTATAGAGAAATGTATGGCTTAGAATCTAACATAAAGAATGGAGGAATCCCTAAGCGCATCTTGTTGATGATGTCGGTAGTGGGAGGATTGACCGTAGCTAACTTATATTATAACCAACCATTGCTCGAAGAGATGAGAGCATCGCTTGGCATCGGTGAATAGGAAGCTAATTTGATTACAGTGATTACCCAGATAGGCTATGCCTTGGGATTGCTGTTTGTAGTGCCGATGTTCGGCATTGCCGCTGTTATCATGTTGGGCAGCTTGTTGGTTACCTTGCGGATGATGCCAGTGATGCTGTCTTCTTTCTCCGGTACCTATCGTGCCTTGATAGCTACGGTAGGCAAAATTCTCGGACTTTGTGGTGTGGCAGGTGCCGTGGCTGCAAGTGGTGTAGGCAAGTACATTCTGAAAGACTTGCGTAAATTCGTTGGTTGTTCCATTGTTATTCCTAAATATGTAATGTTATGTCTCTTTTTATAAAGTATAACTAACAAACTCGTCTTTTCTTGCTGTATTATAAAGTATAATTAATAAATCTATATTTCTTTCTCAAATACAACAGGAATGCAATACTTTGATTTGTATGCTTTCCCATTCATCTTTCCAGGTTTCCACTTGGGCAGTTTCTTGACGACTCTGATGGCTTCCTTGTCGTATTCGGGAGCAAAACCACGCATCACTTTTATGTTCTTCACCCTTCCTTTTTCATCGATGGTGCATACGATGATGATCCGAATCTTCTTTTGGATGCGAGAAGGTTTCTTTGGCCATCGCAGATGGTCGTGAATGTATTGCTTCAATGCAATTGGACCTCCAGGAAATTCAGGCAATTCTTCTGGTAGATTGCAAATAAACTTAGTGGATGTCGAGTCGGATAGAGTAGCATCCTGCTTGATATGCTGTGCATTTGTTGGCAAACTGAATGTTAATGCCACTAGACAAATAATGATGAAAGTGAAATGTGGTTGGTGCATAAGCTGTATTAAATGGGGGTTAGATACGTGTCACATTCTCCTCCTTCCACTTGTCCTTAGGCTTTATCATTTCCTTCGGATATCCGATGATGAGGGTGTTGAAAGGGACGAGATGGGGAGGAAGATTCAAAAGTTGCTGCATCCCTTGATAACGGTCTTGGAGTGGATAGAGGGCTGTCCATACGGCTCCAAGATGCAGGCCTTGTGCCATCAAGAGAATGTTCTCTGTGGCAGCAGAGCAATCTTGAATCCAAAACTCTTGCTCCTTGCCTTCTAAGGTCTTGCTCAAGTCGCCGCATACCACGATGGCGAGTGGAGCTTGCTTCACCATGCTGGCGTATGGGCTGAATGATGGAATCTGGTCGAGAATCTCTCTGTTGGTGATGGCGATGAAATGCCAAGGTTGCTTGTTGCATGCTGATGGGGCTGCCATACCAGCACGGAGCAGCATCTCTATCTTATCTTCCTTGATAGGTTGGGAGGTATAGCTGCGAACGGAGGTTCGAGCCATGATGGTGTCAAATATTTCGTTCTTTTCCATTTCTTTTCTTAATTATGCTCATATTTATAATTCTAGTTTTGACCGCAAAGTTACACATATTATTCTGAAAAATGTAATTTGGGGATGTGAAACTTTCGTAAATACGTGCTTTGGGAGAGTCTCTATCACTTTGATTTCGAGTTTTCGCATTATAACTTCTGCGTTGCTATCATGCGATGCTATCATAGGTGACCAACTTCGGTCACTATAGACGACAAGCTCCAATCATCATAGGCGACTCCTCTCGGCCGCTATAGACGCTTATGGTGAAGGAGGGTGAAGGGTGGTGAAGGGTTTTCATCCCAATTCATTTCTGTTTTTTTAGTTGTGTGAAAATAAGTGCAAAAATTTGGCAGTCTCAATTATTCATTGTACTTTTGCCGACATAACCAAAAATGACTTATGAATCAATTTACTAAGATTATTGCAGCCCAGCTCAAGTTGAAAGAGCAGGCTGTGGAGAATACATTGGCGTTGTTGGAGGAGGGATGCACCATCCCTTTCATCTCTCGTTATCGTAAGGAGAAAACCGGCAACATGGACGAGGTGAGCATCGAAGCTATCGCTCAAGCCAATGAGAAACTGAAGGAGATGGCGAAACGAAAGGAAACCATCCTCAAGACCATCGATGAACAAGGCAAACTGACCGATGCGCTCAAGAAACGTATCGAGGACTGTTGGGATGCCACCGAACTGGAAGACATCTATCTGCCTTATAAGCCGAAACGCAGAACTCGTGCCCAGATAGCTCGTGAACAGGGCTTGGAACCCTTGGCTCAAATCCTCCTCTTGCAGCGTGAGCGCAACATCATGCAGGCTGCCAAGAGGTTTGTGGGCGACAAGGTGGCTGATGTGGATGCCGCTATTCAGGGTGCCAAGGACATTATCGCCGAGACTGTGAGCGAGAATGAGGAGAGCCGCAATGCCATCCGTGGTGAGTTCCGTCGTGGTGCCATCATCACCTCCAAGGTGGTGGCGAAGAAGAAGGACGAGGAAGAGGCGCAACGCTTCTCTGATTACTTCGACTTCTCTGAGCCTTTGAAGCGTTGCAGTTCCCATCGCTTGTTGGCGATGCGTCGTGGTGAGGCAGCGGGCATCTTGCGTGTTAGCATCTCTGCCGATGACGAGCAGTGTACGGATAAGTTGAAACGCCATTATGTACATGGATATGGTGAGAGCCAGACCTTGGTGGGCGAGGCTGTAGATGATGCCTTCAAGCGTCTGCTGAAGCCAAGCATCGAGACCGAGTTTGCGGCATTGAGCAAGCAGAAGGCGGATGAGGAGGCCATCGTGGTCTTTGCCGACAACTTGCGGCAGCTTCTCTTGGCAGCCCCTCTCGGACAGAAGCGAGTGATGGCTGTTGACCCTGGTTTCGCCAATGGTTGCAAGACCGCTTGCTTGGATGCGCAGGGCAACCTCATCCATCACGAAATTGTCTTCCCTCATCCTCCTCGCAGCAAGCGCATGGAGGCTACCGCTTCCATCAAGCGTATGGTGCGCCAATATCAGGTGGAGGCGATGGCTGTGGGCAATGGTACGGCGAGCCGTGAGACCAGCGACTGGCTGCATGAGATAGAGTTCGATCATCCTGTGGATATCTATGTGGTGAGCGAGGATGGAGCTTCCATCTATTCTGCCTCCAAGATAGCCCGTGATGAGTTCCCAGACGAGGATGTCACCGTGCGTGGTGCCGTGAGCATCGGTCGTCGATTGATGGACCCATTGGCGGAGTTGGTAAAGATAGATCCGAAGAGCATCGGTGTCGGTCAGTATCAGCATGATGTCGATCAGACCCAGTTGAAGAAGAGCCTCGATACCGTGGTGATGAGTTGTGTGAACTCGGTGGGTGTCAACTTGAACACTGCCTCTCAGCATCTCTTGACCTACGTGAGTGGTTTGGGACCTACCTTGGCGAAGAACATCGTGGAGTATCGTCGTGAGAATGGTGCCTTTGCTTCCCGTGCCCAGTTGAAGAAGGTGCCTCGCTTGGGGCCATCAGCTTTCGAGCAGTGTGCCGGCTTCCTTCGCATCCCTGGAGCCAAGAATCCGCTCGACAACAGTGCCGTGCATCCTGAGCGTTATGCCTTGGTGGAGACGATGGCAAAGGACCAAGGTGTGACTGTGAAGCAACTCGTGGAGGACAAGGCCCTGCAGAAGAAGATAGACGTGAAGAAGTATGTGACAGCCGAGGTGGGTATGCCTACCTTGACCGACATCATGGCTGAGCTTGACAAGCCGGGCTTGGACCCTCGTGGAGAGGTGGAGAAGTTTGAGTTTGATGCGAGTATCAAGACGATGGAGGATTTGCAGGTGGGCATGGTGGTGCCGGGTATCGTGACCAACATCACCAAGTTTGGTGCCTTTGTCGATATAGGCGTCCACCAGGATGGTTTGGTCCATGTCTCCCAGATGTCCAATCGCTACATCAACGACCCTAGCGAGGTGGTTAAGCTCCATGAACACGTGATGGTACGTGTCGCCGAGGTCGATTTGAAGCGCAAGCGCATCGCCTTGTCGATGAAGGGAGTGAAGTAATATCCCCATATATAGGTATCCCCACTTTACCTATGTTTAGGTATTGTGAGGAATTTCTTTTCATTGTAACTTTGCAGCCGAAAAAGTTTATGAACAACAATGGTATGAGTAAAGTTATAATGAAAAGAATATTTTCTATTATGTGCCTACTTTTGAGTGTGACACTTCTGGAGGCGCAGAACCTTACATCTCATGTGATAGATGCCAAGACCAAAGAACCCATTATTGGTGCGACGGTCACAGTATTGCCATCTTCTCACAATATAAAAGCAGTAACCGACATCAATGGTCAGTTCTCTTTGCCGATTTCTGAAAAAGGCAAAAAGGTAAAGATCAGTTACGTGGGCTATAAGTCGCTCACGACCTTCTTCACGGCTCATATGGTTTATCGTCTTCAGCAAGATGCCACTGCCTTGGGAGAGGTCGTAGTGACGGCACGTGCTAGTGATGGTCCTGTCACGTCCTCAATTATTGGTAGGGATGCCATGACGCATTTGCAACCTAACAGCATTGCCGACTTGATGGAACTTCTTCCTGGAGGTTATTCCAAAGACCCCAATATGGGCGAGGCTAATACCATCACACTTCGTGAGACGGGTACGATGGGAGCGTATGGTTCCACTACTAAAAACAACAATTATTCCATTTCTTCTCTTGGTACGCAGTTTATGGTAGATGGCGTACCTATCTCTACCGATGCCAACTTGCAGTATTCTCCATTGTCGGATACGCAGTCTTCGGTCAGTTCTTCTACGACAGAAAATAATCGTAACATTACTAATAAGGGCGTTGATATGCGCTCTATTTCCACTGATGACATCGAGTCGGTGGAAGTGGTACGTGGTATCCCTTCCGTGGAATATGGTAACTTGACCAGCGGTATGGTGAACATCAAGAAGATACGTCGTGCCATTCCGTGGACGGCTCGTTTCAAGGCGGATGGTTACAGCAAACTCTTTTCCATCGGTAAAGGTATGGCCTTGGGGACTTCTGGTAAGTCTATACTGAATGTTGACTTAGGATATATGGACTCGAAGATAGATCCTACAGATAACTTCGAGAACTACAAGCGAGTGACGGGTTCTATCCGATATACTTATCGCAAGGAACAAGATAAGCACAGAACTTTGCAATGGAATTCTTCCTTTGATTATTCTGGGTCTTTTGATAACAGTAAGACTGACCCTGACATCAATTATGGTAGGGTAGATGAATACAAGTCTTCATACAGTCGTATGGCTTTTTCCAATAGCTTGAACATCCGTATGCCTAAGTCATGGTTCAAGGAATTTGATGTGAACACCTCGTTGAGTTTGCAGCTCGACCGTTTGCGCCAGACTCGATTGGTAGCTCCCCAGCGTTATGGCATCGTGCCTTTGTCATGGACGGATGGAGAGAACGAGGCGCAAGCTGTGTATGCCGAGTATATGGCGAATTATCTGTGTGATGGCAAACCATTTACAGCGTACGTGAAAGCTAAAGGCGTAATGGGGTTCAAGGCACTTGGCACGGACAATAAGGTGAAAGTAGGTCTTAACTGGGATTTGGCGAAAAACTTTGGCGATGGACAGGTATATGACATGCACCGTCCTTTGAGTTTGACAGGCTGGAGTTCTCGCCCTCGTAAATATTCGGACATCCCTGCTTTGCAAAACCTCTCTTTCTTTGTGGAGGAACTGATGAAATGGAAGTGGGGGCAGAACAAGTTTGAGTTGATGGCTGGTGTACGATTGAATACCATGCCAGGATTGGACGATAAGTATGATATGAGTGGCAAGGTATATGCCGACCCACGTGGCAACTTGGCTTGGCACTTCCCTAAGTTTAATGTCGGTGGCAAACCGATGGCTATTTCGCTGAATGGGGGTATCGGTATCACCACCAAGATGCCTACGCTCAATTATCTGTATCCTGATAAGTATTATAGCAATTTCATCTGTTTGGCATATTATGATACTGCCAACCCAGAGCAAGACAGTAAGTTCATCGTCCACACATACGTACAAGATCCAACTAACTATGGCTTGAAACCTGCCAAAAACAAGAAGTGGGAAGTGCGTTTGGATATGGATTGGAATGATAACCGTCTCTCCGTGGATTATTTCCGTGAGGCGATGTCATCGGGCTTCCGTTATTCCTCAACGTATGGTGTGTATAACTACAATTATTATGATGTGTCACAAATGTCGGCAGGAAAGGACTATACCACGCTTCCATACGAGGCACGCCAAGTGCTTGATGGTTATCAGCAGGCATCCAATGGTAGCCGCCTCGTCAAGCAGGGAATAGAGTTGGCGTTTACTTCCCAGCGCATCCATTGCCTGAGAACTCGTGTGAATGTGACGGGAGCATGGTTCCGTACGGAATATACGAATAGCCAACCGATGTTTGACCCAATCTCGACAGTCATCGATGGTGTGGCTGTGCGTGACAAGTACGTGGGACTCTATGATTGGAATGATGGTCGTGTGAATGACCGACTCAATACGAATGTCACTTTTGATACACAGATACCAGAATGGAAGTTGATATTCACCACCTCTGTGCAATGTATGTGGTTGGTACGTACCAAACTGTTGTGGAAGAATGGCACACCTATGTCATATATTTCCTCGGAGGATGGACAACTACATGATTATACAGAGGAATCGCAGCAAGATAAGTACTTGATGCAACTTGTGAAGACTTACAACGATGCACAGTTCAAACCATTCACTGTTCCTATGTCTATGGTTGTCAACTTGAAAGTGACGAAGGAGATAGGCAAGTTTATGCGCCTCTCTTTCTTCGCCAATAAGATATTGGATTATTTGCCAGATTATACCGCCAATGGTAAGGTGATACGCCGCAATGCGTCACCTTATTTCGGAGTAGAGGCTGGATTTACGATATAAATATAATAAGGTGTAAGAAAATGAAGAATCTATTGAGAAATATAATATTATTCTTGATGGCATTGCCATTAGTGGCGTTGTCATCTTGCTCTGACGAAGACAGTAGCAGTGTTCCACACACTCAGTCGAAGTTTACGGTTACGTTGCCAGAAGGCATTTCTGATTTGAAGATTGAAGATCAGAGTTTGCAACTGACCAATCTATCAACAGGTAAGACCGTAAAGTATCAGAGCCTAAATGATGTCGATTTGATGGAAGGTCTTTATGACTGTGTCTATTCTGCGGAAGTCACTTATACGGCGAAGAATGCGGAGGGAGAAGAGACCACCAACAAAGGTCGACTTTCTGGTAAAACAGAGAATGTCGAGATTACAGGTAAGGAGAAGAATATAGGCATCGACACCTATTTCTCGGCAGACAATGACGATTTCATCTTTGAAGAAATCTTCTTCTCTGGTACTTTGCGTTCATCGGGTTCTCAATACTATGGTGACAGTTATATTAAGATATACAACAATACTGACCATGTGCTCTATGCTGATGGTGTGGCATTTTGTGAATCTAAGTTCAAATCTACTCTCTATTTTGACTATTCCCCAGATATTCGCAAGGACACGATGACGATATGGTCTATCTATGTGATTCCTGGAAGTGGAAAAGACCATCCTGTCATGCCAGGACATTCCTTGTTGATATGTGATACGGGTATAGATCATCGCACCGCAAATCCGAACTCATTTGACTTGAGCAACGCTGATTTTGAGTGGTATGATGTATCTACGCAGCCTTCTCACATGGATATAGACAGTCCAACGGTGCCTAATCTCGACAAGTGGTATTGTTATACCTTGTCATTCTATGTGCTCCACAATCGTGGTTTTACGTCGTTTGCCTTGGCTCGTGTACCAATAGGAAAGGAAGAGTATTTGAAAAACTATAAATATACCTATTATTATACGATGTATTTGCCAGCAGGAACGTTCCCGATGCAACAGGATGCTTATAAGCTTCCAAACTCTTGGATTATAGATGGCGTGAACTGTAGCGTGGAGGCAAAACGATTGTGGAATATCTTGCCTCCTTCTATAGATGCAGGATGGACGCATGTGGGAACCATAGACCACGACAAGACACGTTATTTCCGAAGTATTCGCCGAAAGATGATGTATCTTAATGCTGATGGAACAATGCACTTGCAAGATACCAATAATTCCACAGAGGATTTCAATACCGAGTGCATCCCTTCTATCATTGAAATGCAACACTCAGCCATTGATGCCCAAGGTACGAAGGCTACAACGGAAACATACGATGGTGTTCAACCTAAGATAAAATAAAGGCTATGTACATGATGAAAAGTAAATATGTGTTTGGGTGTGCATTATTTTTGGCTTGCTCAGTCATGGCAGTTGGTCAAGAGACTAAAGATAAACAACATCTTGCCTACCAAAGCTTGGAGCATGTGATGCCGATGAAAAACTTTGGAGCAGAGGTTTATCGTAATCCTGCGTTTCAGTGTTTTCACTATACGACCTCTCTCAATAACTTGAGCTTAGGTTACGACTATCGGCACGCCACCTCACCCAAAGCATTGGAGCAAGGTGATGGACATAGTCGTGCCTTTGCCGATATTGATGCTTACCTGCATAAGGGTAAAACTACCCTTTGGGGTAAGGCTTACTATGGTAATGGGTCGGTACGTAATATACGATATAATGAAACGTCCGATTATATGATACTTTATCCTTATCTGATGGCTGATACAGTGGGTGGAAAGTCACAACAGGAGCGTTATCATTTCATGGGAGGTTTCTCTTATCCTATCGGAAAACGCTGGATGATTGGAGCAGAAGGGCAATATACTGCCTTGATGGAGTATCGCACACGTGACCCTCGTCCCAAGAATCTCACAGGTAATCTCCGTGCAAAGTTAGGACTCTCTTATAATATATTCAACGACTATTGGTTGGGTATGGGGGCTACGGCAAGTAAATACAAGCAGACTAATGAGGTAAAACTCTATAATGAGGTGAGTGTACCTGTCATTTATCATCTTACAGGTTTGGGAAATGACTATTATCGCTTCCGTGGTGAAAATACGTCCACCTATTATAAAGGATATGGAGTTGGCGGTATGATAACCTTATCACAAAAAAGTGGAAGAGGTGTACTTGCACAGATGGAGTATGAGTATTCCGATTTGGACAAGATTATCACTTCGCTCAATCAGTTGCCTATGGCTAACATGAAGTCTCATCATCAGAGTTTGACTTTCGGCTATATTGGGGGAAACAAATTGAATACCTTTGGTTGCAAAGTCAAGGAATCGTTTGAGGCTCGTAGGGGAATAGAGAATGTCTTTGGCACAGCGCAAGATAATATCTACCCACAAATAGCTGAGATGAAACAATATCATCTTGATCGTTTTGCTACGGTTATGCAACTGATATACCAACATTCTCAGAAAGCATATAATTATGGTGTTACTCTGGATGGAGGTTACACAAGTTATGCCGAGAAATATATGGAGGCTTACCGAAAGTTGAAATCTTCTTCCTTTTCTTCTGCCTTGGGGTTACATGTAAATGCAATGTTCGGCCGTTGGTTGCTTCTTAGTAATTTGAATGCTGCTTATCATTGGAGCATGGATAACCAACTGGATGTGTCAGAAGGGGATAAATCGGCAAGTATGTTTGTTCCGGTGGCATATAAGTATGATTATCTGTCGAGTAATAGGTGGATGACTGATGTTTCTGTGGAGCTTGGCTTTTTGGCAGATTCTCGTGTGATGCCTTTTATACGTCTCAACTGGCAATATGATGGTTATCTGCATGGTGAACACCAAAACTGTTTGCTTGTTTCGACAGGTATTAGATTTTAAATGAATTATCTTTATGATAACAGTGTTTTATTAACTATTAGTATTAATTTATGAAGAAAAAGTTTACTCTTCTATTGGCAGCATTCATGTTGCTGATGGTAAGCGCACAAGCGCAAAGTCCATTGACATTCCAATGGGCACACTCCGTGGATGGTAACACCACGGCAGGTGACAATGTCATAGGGATGGCAAAGTCGAGTGATGGCAATTATTATGTTGCCACTAGTTTTGGTTCGTCAAGTAGTCAAACCAATGCCATGGGTGTATGGATTGACGGGGTGGAATCTGATGAAATAGAAGGAAGCCCTTATACTGGTACAAGTCAAAACAACAATCTGGTTTTGCAAAAAGTTGATTCTAATGGCAATGTCCAATGGATGATTTATACAGACAAAGGTGACGTTGATTGTACTGCATCTCATGTCGCCCCAACATCTGATGGTGGAGTCGTCTTGGCTATAAAAGCAAGAGCTTGGGTCGAAGAAGCTGGATTAGATGTTCTGCTGAGATTTGTTTTGCCTGTTGGACGCCCACAAACAGTGAAAGATTCGGAGACAAAAAATGGTGAATATCGTTATGTAATCGCAAAGATATCTTCGTCAGGTTTGGTAGAATGGACAAAAACTGTTTCAGGAACAGTTAAAACTTATGCCAAGTACGAGACCAAGAATAATGCTTATGTAAATGGCATGGCGATTGACAGTAATGACAATATCTACATAGCTGGAAATTATAGAACCGAATTGAATTTCGCAAGTGATGACGGCACTAAAACCACGTTGGTAGCTAGTAATCCTCTTTATTGGAATGGAACGAAAGCAGAGATGTGGAATGGTGATTCACAAAGTGTGGTCGGTGATTTGTTTTTGGTTAAGTTAGACAATCATGGAAATTTTGTTAAAAGTTTATTGGCTGAGGGAACTGCTAAGTGTGCATTTCTAGATAATGTAGTTTGTGTAGGTGACAAACTGTATTTAAATGGGCGTGTACAAGGAGATGGTAGCTTGATGTCAATTGGTGGAAAAACTCTACAAGCAAATACGGAATGCCAAATGCCTTTAATTCTATCTGTTGAAAATATAGATTTATCTGTAAACTATTTAAGAGAATTGTCGCCTGTAAAGAATAGTGCAAATAAATTCGTTATTCAAAATAAAGGTGCACAATATTTGAATGGTAGTCTTTATTTTACAGGTCTATTAAATGGTGGATTGCGTAATGCTGATGGCATTACTGATATTGCAAATAATAATTCTACTCTATTGAAAGGTTATGTTCTTCAAGTGGACCCAACAACAGGAAATGTTCTTCATTCAGTTGTAAGAACTTCTGGTGGGATAAATGGATACTTTGGCGTTTTTGAAGGGAAGAATAATTTATATGCGTTTGGATATGACATGTCTGCTGGCGCAATATTGACCGTTATTGATTATGATGCATTTTCAATAAAATCTGAAGATGTTATATGTAGATATGGTACTGTCGCAAATGCAACTACCCCACTTGTCGATGGCGATCATTTTATTATGGCGCATAGAGGCGGTAAGGCGCGTGAGGTAAGAAATGTGGCTTCATTTTATGGAACAGAATTTACTTTGTCAAACCTGAAATGTTGGGGAAATGTGTATTATGGCTATCAAATATCAGATTAATTATTTTAAAGACAATTTATAATGAAACAATATTTATATATAATAATAGCATTGCTCGGAATGTCAATTACGACAAATGCGGCAAATTCTAGTGATTTTTCTTTCCAATGGGCACATTCCGTTGATGGTAATACTACGGGAGGTGATAATATCATTGGTATGTGCAAATCTAGTGATGGTAACTATTATGTTGCTACAAATTTTGGTTCTTCTTCTTCCCAGACCGATGCGATGTCCGTATGGTTTGATGGCAAAAAAATGGGAGACAGTTATGGCATATGGGAAGGTAGCCCATACACAGGAACAAGCCAAAATGGAAATCTTGTATTGCAGAAAGTTGCTAAAGACGGCTCTGTAATTTGGAGTACAGTAACAACGAAAGGTGACGTTGATCATTCTGCTACTCAATTGGCTCCGACGTCTGACGGTGGTTTGATAGTCGCATTGAAATGTCGTGCATGGGTAGAAGCTGCTGGTATTCCTAATTTGCTATGCTTTATAGCTGCGGATGGCGATGAGGTAAACATAACGGGGAGCCAGCAAAAAGGTGAGTATCGCTATTTAATAATGAAAATCAATGCAAAAGGCCAATTAAAATGGACTAGAGTGATATCTGGTTTAGTTAAGACTATTGATGATACTCATGCCACAAAAAATAATATATATGTGAATGGTATGAGTATTGATGATGATGGTAATATTTATTTGGCAGGAAACTTTCGAACAGAGATGTATTTGCCAAAAGCTGATAAAACCATAGCAACATTAGTTGCAAAGAGTAGTGTTGACTCTTGGGGAGGTGACTCACAAAATGTTGTGGGAGATATGTTCCTGGTAAAATTGGATAAAAATGGTTATTATTTACAGAGTGTTGTGAATGAAGGTATTGTAGATTGTGCTTTCTTTGATAAAATGGTGTGCTATGACGGAAAGCTTTATCTTGATGGCCGTGTGAGAAGTTGTGGAAATCCTATATCTTTTGGAGGTTTCACTGTAGATGCAAGTAATGACTTCCAAACAGAAATCTTGGCTTCTGTGAATGCTTCAGACTTGTCTGTAAACTATGTAAAGTCTTTAGAGACTGTTGCTAATAATGCTAATAAATTTGTTATACAAAACAAAAGTGTCCAATTGTTGAATGGCAAACTCTACTATACTGGTCTTCTGAATGGCAGTTGGAAACAGAATGGACAGACACTGTTGGACAACCCTACCTCTAAAATGTTAAAGGGATATGTTCTTCAAGTTGATCCTGAGACAGGACATGTTGATAATGCTGCTATTCGCTTGGATGGTGGAATTGGTGGTTTCTTTGGTGTATATGAAGGACAGAAGAACATCTATGCTTTTGGCTATGACTTCAAGGGTGGTGCAATTCTTGCTCCTATCAACAAGGAAAACTTTGCGTTTGGTACAGCAACGCAGATATGCAATTATGGTACTGTAGCAAATAGTACCACTCCTATTGTTGATGGTGAGAATTTTGTCTTGGCTCATCGTGGCGGTGTGGCAAGAAACTTCTCAAATAAAGCATCTTTCTATGGCACGGACTTCAAATTCGATAATCTCAAGTGTTGGGGTACTGTTTATTACAGCTATAAGATGGGAGATGTAATGACTGGTGTTGACAAGGTTACTGTTGATACGAATGATGATGCTCCTGTAGATGTTTATACATTGAATGGTATGAAGGTGAAGAGTGGCGTTTCTGCTGCTGAGGCTACCCAAGGTCTTGCTAAGGGTATCTATATTATCAATCATAAGAAAGTAGTTGTCAAGTAAAAGGTTAATAACAAAGGCAGGGAAATAACCTTTTCTGCCTTTATAAAATCCTCTATATGAAGAAACAATTCCTCGGTCTGTTCCTTCTCTCGGTGCTCCCTGTATCGCTCTCTGCCCAGAACGTGGTGCAGGATGCGTCTATCCGACAGGGTAAGTTGAAGAACGGACTCACTTATTATATCCGTCATAACGACAAGGAGGCGGGACTCGCTGACTTCTATATCGCACAGCGTGTAGGCTCCATCTTGGAAGAACCTCGCCAGCGTGGCTTGGCTCACTTCTTGGAACACATGGCTTTCAATGGTACCAAGCACTTCCCTGGCAAGGGCAAGAAACTCGGCATCGTGCCTTGGTGCGAGACCATCGGCGTGAAGTTTGGTGCCAACCTCAATGCTTATACCTCTGTCGATCAGACGGTATATCATATCGGTTCCGCTCCTATCAAACGTGAAGGCATCATCGACTCCTGTCTCTTGGTGCTCAACGACTGGAGCCAGTTCATCCTCCTCGAAGCCAAGGAGATAGACAAGGAGCGTGGTGTTATCCATGAGGAGTGGCGCAATCGACGCACGGGTATGGCGATGCAACGCATGATGGAGAACGTGATGCCAAAGATATACAAGGGAACCAAGTATGAGGACTGTCTGCCTATCGGAAATATGGACATCGTCGATCACTTCCCTTACAAGGACTTGCGCGATTACTACCAAAAGTGGTATCGCCCAGACCTTCAGGCTATCGTCGTGGTGGGTGACTTCAATGTGGAACAAATGGAGCTGAAAATCCAAAAGCTCTTTGGCAAGATCAAGACGCACAAGAATCCTGCCGAGCGCATCTACTATCCTGTGACAGACAACGACAAGATGATTGTTGCCATCGAGAAGGACAAGGAGCAGCCTATCATCCTCGGTCATCTCTACATGAAGAGCGAGACGACTCCTGATAGCGAGAAAAACTCAGTGAAATATCAGCGCGAGGACTACATCAGTGGCTTGATTACCTATATGCTCAATGGCCGTCTATCGGAGAAGAAGCAGGTGGCTAATCCGCCTTTCATGAGTTCGACGGTGAAGAATGGCGAGTTCTTCGTGTCTCGTACCAAGGATGCCTTCAGCTTGAGCATCAGTTGCAAGCAAGACAATGTGTTGGGAGGTATCTCGGTGGCAGTAGGCGAGGTGGAGCGTGCTCGTCAGCATGGTTTCACGGCAAGTGAGTTGGAACGTGCCAAGAAACTCTATCTCAATGTTGCCGAAAGACAGTTGAAGATGGAGAAGGACTACAAGAACTCCCACTATGTGAGCCTGTGTGTGAACAACTTTTTGGAGGGCGAACCAATCCTGACTCCTGCTTACAACTTGCAGTTGATCAAGCAGTTTGATGGTGAGGTGAATCTCGATGAGGTGAACAAACAGGTGGGTGAAATCATCACCGACAAGAACCAGGTGTTTATCATGTATGGTCCAGACAAGGAAGGCTTTGTCATTCCGTCGGAGTCGGAAATCGAGAGTACAGTGTTGGCTGCCCAGCAGAAGCAATATGATGCTTATCAGGAAGAGGAAGTGCCTCAAACCTTGATGGCTACCTTGCCTGCTCCTGGCAAAATCGTTTCAGAGAAGCCATACGGCAAGTTTGGCATGACCGAGATTACCTTGAGCAATGGCATGAAGGTGTATGTGAAGCCTACCGATTTCCAGGCTGACCAAGTGACGATGAGCATGAGGGGCGAGGGTGGAACTTCCGTCTATGGCGACAAGGATATTCCTAACTTCTCCTTCTTGACGAGTGCTGTTGCTGAGGCTGGTGTGGGCGATTTCTCAGCCACCCGTCTTCGCAAGGCTTTGGCAGGTAAGTCATTGAAAGTAGCTCCTGCTATCAATAGCGAGGGACAACGCATCACGGGAACCTCTTCTGTGAAGGACTTGGAAACGATGCTTCAGTTGACTCACCTCTATTTCACCTCTCCACGAAAGGACAGTGTGGCTTTTGAGGGAATGATGAATCGTACGCTTTCCTTGCTCAAGAATCGCACCGCCAGTTCGAAGGTGGTCTATAATGACTCGTTGTCTGCAGTGCTTTATGACCACAATGTGCGTATGGCTCCTGTCACCAAGGAGATTGCGGAGAAGGCAGACTATAACCGCATCCTCGAAATCTATCGTGAGCGTTTCAGCGATGCCAGCAACTTCAAGACCGTCTTCATCGGCAAAATCGATATGTCGCAACTCCGTCCATTGCTCTGCCAGTATCTCGCCACTCTTCCGGCTACCCACAAGGCGGAGAAGACCAACAAGGCGAATGTGGCTCAAATCGTGAAGAAGAACGAGGTGGTGAAGTTCGTTCGCAAACAGGAGACTCCGCTTGCCAACGTGAGTGTTTTCGTGACAGGCAATGTGCCTTTCTCGCCAAAGAATGACTTGACCTTGGATATGTTGACTCGTGTCTTGCAGATAGCCTATACCGACTCTGTGCGTGAGGAGAAGGGCGGAACATACGGCGTGAGTGTCAGCTTCTCATTGGAGAAGGAAGAGGATCCGAATGCCTTGGTTCGCATCTCTTATAAGTCTGATCCTAAGCGATATGACGAGCTAAATCCGATTATCTACAAGCAGTTGCAGAACATTGCCGATAATGGTCCTGTGGCTAGTAGCATGGATAAGGTGAAGAAGTACCTGAAGAAGCAATACGGTCAGATGGCGATTACCAATGATTATTGGAGTTATGTCATCTGGCATGAGTTGGATGATGAGGCTGACTTCGACAAGGATTACTGCAAGATGGTGGATGCCATCAGTGGTGAGGATGTTCAGAAGATGGCGAAGTTGCTGTTGCAGCAGAAGCAGCGCATCGAAGTGACGATGCTGTCAGAATAGAGTTTCCTTTATGGAAAATAGAATAAAACCTAAAAAGCAATGTACTTGCATCGCTTTTTAGGTTTTTCTTTTTATCTTTGCAGTCCTAAGATGGAAGTAGATGAAATCGTGTTTTCTACTAGGAATAATAATAGGAATAGAAATGATGGATAAGAATAGTATAGAGAAGAGTGGCATTAGCCAAGACTGTATCGAGTCGGCGTATTGCTTCATTCACCAGAAGTTACGTGTGTATGAGTTTTCCAACAATCCTACGCAGCGAGATGACATCGAGTATGCCATCAGCCAGTATGTGGAGGGGATGAATCCTGTTTTGTATCAGCTTCTTGCCGATGGTCGCAAGGATTTCTTGCTCGACCACACGAGGTTTGAGGAGGACATGCGTATGGCGCAAGATAGTTTGGAAAAATGCTTTTGATTTTTAAAGGAGCCTCTACTTGTATGGTTGAAGTACTCCGTCTCGCTTTTTGACCTCACATCTCACGGTTTCCGTGTAATGAATTGTGTATTAGGTCGTTGTATGCGTGTGGTGTGGGCATAGACACCTCACACACACCACACGACACCACACTTATTAAAAATCCATATATTATTAACCACCAAAAATGGAGGAGTCTATACTCGCCAAATATGAGTGAGATGGAGTGAGGTGTGAGTGAGGTGTCTGTGTTCACACCACACAGTATATAAATATCTGTCAATCAGCTAGATGTGTATGTCTCAGTGAGGTGTGAGGTAGAAAATGGAATATGTCTTCCCACATGAATACTTCTAGGTAGCTAATACAGACTGTCTGCCTAGGGCAGTCACGCTGTTTACCTAGAGCAGTCAGGCTGTTCGCCTATGACAGTCTAGGTGCGTCCTTATGTAGGTTCTCTATGTTACTATTCAAACATCGTAGGCAAGATGAGTGGTCATGTGGCAGGCAATAGAGTTTTCAACAGCTATCGCTAGATTGAAAGTCTGCATATTCCGTTGTCGGGAATGTGCAGACTGTTTTGCTTATAGGTGTTAGCTTTTTACGACTGAAATTACGACCGTTTATGACCGTAAAAACGACTAAAAACGACTAAAAACGACTAAAAACAACCACAATATATGGTCAAAAATGATATTATATTGCTTCATATTTTGGATGATATTATTTTTACTTTCTTTGTTATATGTAATAATATACAAGTTTTGCCGTTCTCGTTTTGTTATTTTTCAGACTCTGCGTTTATGTATTTGCAATATTCTTCAATGCTGCGTTGGATGACACCGCCAACTTTTAGTTGTTCTTTATACTGCATAATCATCATTGGACTCATGCTGCGGTTGAGAGCAAAACGCACGGTTTCCATGTCTGATTCTTTACATAGAATGATGCCAATAGTTGGGTTCTCGTTTGATCTACGTTCCTCTTGGTCAAGTGCTTCAAGATAAAATTCCAATTGCCCTTGATAAGCTGGATGAAACTCTGTGGTTTTTAACTCAAAAGCAACCATGCATTGTAGCTGTCTGTGATAGAACAACAAATCAACTTTATATGTTTTCCCTCCGACTTTGATGGGATGTTCCTCATCAATGAACAAAAAGTCTTTTCCCATTTCAAGAATGAACTCTTTCATGTGCTCAACAATACCCTTACGAAGCCTTGTCTCTTTGTATTTCTTAGGCAAACCAAGAAAGTCAAGGTATGCAGTATCTTTAAACATGGCAGGTGACTTTGTATACGTAGTGTGGAGAACGTCAGATTGGCTGTCTTTGGCACGTAATATCGAAGCCATAGTATCAGTTTTGATAGCTCGTTCTAATTGCTTGTATTCAAGATGCTCAAACTTTGAGTATATTATGTAAAATAGACGTTCTTCTGCTGATTTGCAGCGATTTAATATAAGTTGATGATTGCTCCATCCTGTAGAAAAAAGGACATAAGGAATTTGTGCCAATTGAATTGGCACAAATTCTTCAAGTTGTATTTGTGCCAATTCAATTGGCACAAATTGAGAATTCTTATCCGAGTTCTTGTTAGTGAACAATTTGGGTAAATTTGTGGTCTCCAACAGTTGGCAGAACGAATCTGTACTATAGGTATCATAAAATTGCACCATTTTATATATCGTACGATAGCTCCATCCTTTGATGGTTGGATCTTGCGTTCTTATAAACTCTGAGAGTTGGCGTACAATACCTGCTCCCCATTCTGCATTTTTTAGTTTGTGGCTAATATATCCACCTACTTCCCATATCATGCGCAGTGATTCGTCGTCAATGGTTTTAGAAACTCTCTGACGATGATAGCTGATGATTCCAAATATTTGATTGAAATCATTTCTTATTTCGATATTTACATTGTTTTCTGCCATAATCTTTTAATTATCATATTCAAATTTATTCCATGTTTCGAGAACGAGGCACTTGGTGCGGTATTCACCGTATTGACGCAACTCGTTGTCTTTCAGAACTCGGAATGTCTCGTTGATGCAACCCTTTCCACAGACATTTTCTGGATCTAAGATGTAACGGAGATTTTCGGTGTTGAGACCGTAGAGGTGGGCGAAGATGGCGTCAAGCTCGGCTTGGAGGATGGCTCTGCGCTCTGGATTATAAATCCATGGCTGTTGGTTGCCAAGCTGAGGAAGCTCGGAACGCTGTTCCTCGCTCATTTTCCTTAATTCGTTCATCCTTTATGGCTACAAAACTCTCTAGGTAACTTTTGTAGCTGCCCTTTAAGTTTTCGTATAATTCAATTATGTTCATTTTATTAACTTTTTATTATTCAACACGGATATAGATGGGTGCCTTGTCTGCTTTGCAGTCTTCTTTTGCTCCACCAAAACAAGTTTGAGGCGGTTAAGATCTTTGTTTGCCATTGTTTATTTCTTTAATCTGTTACAAAGATAACATTTTTCTTTGAGAATACGGCAAAAATACAGAATAAATCTTCATTTTCTTTGCGGATTAGCTCTATTTTTAGAAAGTATTGGTGTTTTGGTAAGCTATACATTATTATATATAGGCGTAAGTAACTTCTTTTGTTATTTCTTATGTCTAAGTTGAAATTGTAGAAAAGGGCACTATATTAGTGTAATCACAAGAAACCATGTGAAAGAATGTAAAACGGAAGCAACCTTTGCCAACCTTTATGAATTAGGAACAAATTATGTTGGCAAAATGTTGGCAATTTCTAGAAACAAAAAATCCTAACCGCTTATTATCAGGCAGTTAGAATTTTCTTCAGTGCGCCTGATAGGACTCGAACCTACACGGCCTAAACCACTAGATCCTAAGTCTAGCGCGTCTACCAATTTCGCCACAAGCGCATTTGTGAGTGCAAAGATACGATATTTATTTGAATAAAAAGAAGAAAAGAGGAAAAAATGTGCATATTGTTTGCTTTTTTCGGGAAATAATGCTAATTTTGCACCGAAAACCTAACAATAACATTTATGAAAAGAATATCTTTAATCGCCATAATGGCACTTATGGGTATCGGCACTGCTGCCGCAAAAAGTTCTACAACCTTGCCTGTCATAGGTGAAGTCGTTAAGGCTACTAATCCGTTAATCCAATATGTGGGACGTGTGAGCTTTGCCAAAAATGAGGCGGCTAGCTTCAACTTCCCTGGTACTTCTATCCTAGCTCGATTCCAAGGTTCTTCCTTAAAGATGATATGCCGACCGATGACTGGCTATTTCATGGCGCAGGTGGATGGGTGTGAGCCTTTCAAGGTAGGTTTCAATGCAGAGCGTGATTCGGTGGTCACCGTGGCTACTGCCTTGCCGAAGGGAGAACACCAGGTCAAGTTGATGTATGTGATAGAGGGCTTGTTCCGTACCCCAGAGTTCCGTGGCTTCGTGCTCGACAAGGGATGTTCGCTTGTGAAATCACCCGACTTACCTGAGCGCAAGATAGAATTCATCGGCAACTCCATCACTTGCGGCTATGGTGTGGAGAGTATTGAGATGACCGATCCCTTTGAGGATGAGACGGAGAACCATTGGCTTACTTATGCCAATATCGTGAGTGACAGCCTTAATGCCCAGCATACTTCCATTTCTCGTAGTGGTATCGGAGTATATCGTAATTATGACGGACCTAAGGCTGGCTCTGATGAGAATATGCCTTGGCAGTATGAATATACCTTATTTAATAAGCATGATGAGAAGTGGGACTTCAATAAGTATCAGCCTCAACTGGTGTGTATCAACTTGGGTACCAATGACCTCTCTACCAATAATTATGACATCGCTCATTATGAGAAAAACTATCGTATGTTTTTGACGACGGTTCGTTCCAAGTATCCAAATGCCAAGATAGTCTTGATTACGGGTCCGATGCTGGGCGAGAAGGAGAGTGGCGAGCAGCGTGAGGTGCTTGACAGAATCTGTAGTGATGCCAACAAGAAGGGATTCACGCTCCCAGAAGAGGTGCGCAAGGCGAGAAAGGGCAAGAATAAGGGCGACAAGGACATCTATCGCTTCGACTTCACTTTCCAAACAGGCGACTTGGGCTACGGGGCTAGTTGGCATCCTAGCAAGTTGCAGCATCAGAAGATGGCAGGCGAACTGCTTCCTTTCCTCAGAAACTTGATGGGATGGGAGTAAGAGGTGTCTTTGGGGCACTTCCTGCTACTTGAAAGTTTGAGAGTGCCATTGTAAGTACAATCATATTCTTAGAATGAAAGAGAGATATTGATGAGAATTTCGACAGATTTTGCAAGCCTGGAGTTCTTTTACTCTTTGGCTTGCTTTACTTTTATGTTGTCTGGCGTGTTTTGTGCCGTCGTCAGATGGTGCCACATGTGTCATCCTTTTGATGAGCAAGGCGACTTTTTCTATCCGGCTCGCCGCCAGATGACCTTCTTTTATGCTGCCTTGGTTTTGCAGTTTCCTTATGTGCTTTGTCCTTCAGATGCCGACGCATGGTTTTATGTGAGGAGTTTCGGCATCCTATTTTATCCCGTCTGTTTCGCCATGGCGTTTCATCGTTATTTTCAGATGGGGAAGATGAGGCGCAACTTATCCTCTGTGCTTTATTTCTTTTTGCCTTTCTTGTTATTGGGCACATTGTCCCTCATGGTGCTATTCTGCAAGAACGAATTCTTGGTAGTCAACAAGTTGGTTTGGGAGTGTATCATGGGAGGATTGAGCATCCTGTTTTCTTTCCGATTGGTTCAGGAGAATAGATGGCTAGTGAGGATGGTGGATGATTATCATACTCAGAACTATTCCAATGATTCGGATTTCCCCTTTGTCTTTGCCAGTAAGGTGATATACTTGCCGATGACATTTCTTTTGGTGATGTGGGTGGTGTTCCTGGCGGATAGTCGGACGCTGAAAGCCGTTATCGACCTGCTGGTCACGGTTTGGAACGTGATGTTCCTTTGCAAGATTTTGCATCCCAACAAAATCATTCATACAGAAGAGGACAAGGAATGTATGGCAATCATGGAGAAGGAGAACCTTCAGCGCGTCTTGCAAGAATCAGCCTCTTTGGAGGAGATGACGCCAATTCCCGATGAAAGTCGAATTGGGGGGGGCAGATAATGTGATGCAAGATGCTTTTGAGGAGGAGAAAGCGAACTTGCGATTGCAGATGGAACAGGAAAACTGGGAGTCTGTGAAGAAAGAGGTCCTGATCATCGTGAGCCGTCGTTACTTGGAGCCGAGCTTGAAGAGAGTAGAGGTCATCCGGGATGTCAGTATGATGAACCATACCTTGGCAGGTACTTTCATCACCCAGGTGGGATTCTACAAGTTGGTGAATGCCTTCCGAGTTCGACACTACGAGAAGTTGATGGAGTCTTCGGCTGGGACCTATGGGCAAGAGGCGGCTGCCGAACTGTGTGGTTTCAAGAATCGTTGGGCTTTGACCAATGCTCGTAAGAGGCTAGGCGATTTCGACTATTCCTTGATAGAAGATTATATTTGATGGAATTGATGCCTAGGCATCGAATGAATCGGCGTGCATCCTTATGGCTATGGATGTTGGAGCATAGGGGATGCGAATACGAATCCGTAAGGCGTTCCCCAAATAGAAAAGTCAAAATGGTAGTCTCCCTATGTGTATAAGTCTCTTTTTCATATAAGATAAGCTCGGAAAACGAGCGAAATACAAGTGAACGTGCGGTGGATTTAGTTAAAAAACGCTTAATCCATCGCACGTTCACATATAAAAACAGAGGTTCACAACAAAAAACTGACGTTCACTTCCGTTTCGATGTTTTTGCTTAAATTTGCCGATGTATAAGTTAAAACATTATTATTAACTGCTTCTCTTTATTATATATTAAAGATGTATATGAGAGTAAATATTTTGAAATGTATTAGTAAAAGTGAAGCTTAAAATCTATCTAATTATGAAAAAGAAGTTTTATCCTATGTTGCTCGTTGCAGCCTTGAGCTTGTCGGCATGTACGGACGTAACAGAACCCACTGTTGATTATGGTGGAAACACATTTATCAATGACTACTCGGCATTGGTAGATGCAGTCAATAACTTGAACAAGACTCTGAAAGAGCGCTTTGATGCCCTCAACACATTGTTGAGAGACGGCATGGCAGACATTAAGTTGGCAGTAGATGCCAACACGGGTGCCATCACTGTATTGAGTGAGAATACAAAGAATGGTCTTAAAGACATCAACACATCTTTATTTAATGGTTTCGAAGCCTTAACCGCACAATTGACCACACTCACCGGACAGATTACTGCCCAGGGCGAAGCCATCGTATATGCCATGAATCAGAATGGCGAGATTCTGCGCCTGCAGATTGACACCACAGGCAAGCTTATCTCAGCCCAGATCTTGGCTTCTGGCAATGCACTCGTAGACGTGATCAACAACCAGGGCAACACCATGGCTGAGCGCATAGCAGCCTTGACAGCTGCCGTGAAGGGCGGATTTGCCGACATCAAGGTGGAGATCAACAACAACACTGGTGCCATCACAGCACAGGGAGAGAGCCTGAAGGCTGGTCTCAACACCATCAACACGACAATCTTCAATGGCTTCACAGCCATCAAGACCACAATGAACGAAAATGGCGATAAGATTGTGACCGCTATGAACAAGAATGGAGAGGTTCTGCGCCTGCAGATTGACACCACTGGCAAGCTCCTCAATGCTACCATCGTGGCTAAGGCTGATGCCATCATCCAAGCAATCAACGACCAATCAAATAGTCTGGCTGAACGTCTCAATGCACTCACCTTAGCAGTACAGACTGGTCTCGCAGACATCAAGGTAGAAATTAACGAGAACACAGGTGCCATTAAGCTCCTTGAAGAGACCACTCAGGCAGGTCTTGCTCAGATCAACACTACGCTTGTTAATGGTTTCACCGAGTTGAATACCAATATCGACAACCATGGCAAAAAGATTGTAACTGCTATTGGTAATTTGAGCGATACGTTCGAAGCACAGAGCAAACTGCTCCGCCTCACCATCGACACCAACGGCTCACTCATCGCAGCACAGCTCAAGAGTAGCATCCTCGACCTCACAACCGAGTTGAAGAGCCAGACCTTGACGTTAGGCACAAAGCTTGAGGCCATCAACACCACTGTAGGTGCAGGACTGGCAGAGATTAAGGTAGTTAACGATAAGATTAATACCACGCTCGATCTCCGTCTCACATCAGTGGAGAACAAACTTGGAAGCAACAACTCTGCACTTGGCGATATCAAGACAGAACTCAGCAACCTGAAGACCGCCATCGACAATGTGAACACCAACATCACCGCAGGCTACACAGCAGTAAAGGGTAGCATCGACGACATGACAGGACAGCTCACTGTTAAGTTGAGTGACAACACAACAGCCATCGTCAACATGGAAAACGGCATGAAGAACCAGCTCATTGCTCTGAAGGAGATGATAGAGCAGCAGGGCGGCAAGATCGTTACAGCCATCGGTCAGAACGGTGACGTTATTGTGGCAGCAGTAAACCAACAGGGCGGCATTATCGGAACAGCCATCACCACACAGGGAGGCGAGATTAAGGGCTCTATCACAGGTTTGGAGAACGGCATGAAGGGTGCCATCACCCAGCAGACAACCGACATGAACCTTGTCATCGCAGGAGTGGTTGATGCTATCACCGCACAGACCGCAGCTCTCAACACTGCTATCGCTAAAGGAGTTAGCAAGGTAGTAAAATCTAACACCAAGTTGCAGAATGCCCTTACTACAGCCATTAAAGAGCTGAAGGACAAGCAGGACGCCAACTCACAAGCCATGCTCAAGCAGTTGGAAAAGATGGCTGCCGACAACGGCATCTATCAGGATCCAGCCGACAAAACCTCTGTATACATGGAACCAGCGATGTGGGCAGCAGTATCAGCAGACCCAACTCTGAAGAAAATCATCTCAGACATGCTTGAGGTACAGAAGCCTACTATCCTGTGCAACGCCTACTATTCAGCTTATACAGGCACGGTACAGAACAACAACTTAATCAAGGTAAATACCGAGCAAGTTGTTTCAACAACAGAAGTTGTGGCAGGTACACTCCAGCCCATGCAACTCGCCAACGGCAAGAAGGTTATCAGAATAGCCAAAGTGCCAGAGCAGATGAATTATAATATTAAGAGAGTTTACCCGACAACAACAAAGAACATCACACACATCTATTTCGTGGATGCCAACGGAAAGTCGTACACCCAACCAGCAGGAGTCAGCAACAAATGGCTTACCTTGACTACCTATAAGGATGGCGTCATCATGTCGGTTGTGAAGTGCAACGTTTACTTGCAAAATGATGCAGGTGTGACAGGAACTCCATCTTTCGAGTATCCCGAATAAGTAAGAATCTGCAGAAAGAGCA